>Ga0180437_10000450_pt1 | contig 79319 bp, 118 predicted proteins | sample SS_ome_4_FD_132410 | JGI IMG/M metagenome (GOLD analysis project Ga0180437, IMG submission 132410) | Hypersaline lake sediment archaeal communities from the Salton Sea, California, USA - SS_3_D_1 metaG | ecosystem: Environmental > Aquatic > Non-marine Saline and Alkaline > Hypersaline >...
AATTGCCATATACGCAAGGATAGAACGGAAAACGGAAAACGGGACAAAGTGGGGAAAACCGGGACAAACGGTCCCAAACACAAGAAAGGATGGTATAAAATGGACGCAAGGATTGACGATCTGGTCGCAAGGATGCCCGAGGGCTGTGGCTTTAATCGCGAGGGACACGACATCCTGAAAAACGGCAAGGTGAGAGTCTATGGCTCCTATCATGTTATGAGCGAGTGGGGATACTATGTTGGGTATGCTGATTTTTCGGTCACGTTCGACCCAACGCTGCCCGACGATGAAATTGGCCGAACGTTCCGCCTTATGTTTCACGGCCAGACATCCCACTACCTCGCAAGGTATTATGACTTGAGAGAATATATCGAGGATACCGTCTACTATGGCTTGACGGAAAGTTGACAAAACGGAATAGGCAAGGCAAAACCGGCTTTTGCCTTGCTGCCCGTTAACCCTACTGCGAGATCAAAACGGGTGAAGTGCAAACTATCGCAGTATGTTTGCAAACGGGCAGCAGTGCAAAAGCCAAAAAATCAGAAAGGGGATAATCATGCTTTACATCTTGGCGGTTTTCGTGGCAATATGGGCAATTTTTGGGTTTGCGGATTATGCCCACAGACATCCTATCCTGGCCCGCGTTTTCGTGGCGGTCGGCCTGACGGTGACTCTGGTCTCGGTGGCTTATATCTATGGCTTGCAATTCCATGCTGCAACCGGGCCATTGTCAATCTGGAACTGGTAGACAAAAGCGAGGGCGAAAACACAAAGCGCCGCACTCACAGAACACAGAACAGAAAGGGGATTTTTACCATGTTCGATAGTTGGATGAAATGCAAAAAGTTGCGAACAGACTCGCCCGCCTATGTAGAATATAGGGCAATGACAGAGGCGGAAGAGCGAAAAGCACGGCAAAGCGCCGTCAAGCGGACCATTGCCATTAGCCGCCGTTTTTCGGATGATGCAATCACGTGGTCGCACACCAACGCGGTGGCCGATGCAAACGGATTGCCCACGGGCAGGAACTAACCATGAAAACCCGACGAGTACAGAACGTGGCGGCGGCGGTTTTGCGGACGATTATCAGGCTAGAATGGGCGCTAGTCGCCCGATAGACTTTGCCCAAACGGGCAGGAAAGGAACGGAGTACAATGGCAATCGAGATTATCACGAACGGGCATTCTAGGGATCTGCTGCACTACTGGGAATTGACAGACAAGGAAAGGGAATGGTTCGACTTTGACGGCGCGGAGGATGCGGAGTATTTCTACTACCGAGGCGAGTGCTATTGCATGGCTGATTTTGTCTGGGTAGATCACCCGTTTTGGTCGGTCGGGCGGCCAAAAGAATTCGACGGATGGGACGGGTATCACTCTGAGGGGTTCTGCGGTGGCCTGTTGGTCAAGTATCCCCGCGACGATTGGGGGGAAGACACAGAACGGGTTATTGTAGGAGTGTACTACTAAGCAAAACCGGGGACCTTGTGTCCCCACAGATACCACAAAATCACTCGATTTTGTGGTATCTGTGGTGGCAAAAGACAAAGCGCCCACGGGCGCTAACACAGAAAGGATGACATACCATGAAAACGAAAACCGGACGCATCCGCAAAACGGGGATGAAAGTGGAGATTTCACCGCTGCGCTGGGGAGGATACACAGCCAGGCCGGTCGGTCAAGTTTGGGTCAAAAAGTTTGGCGAGTATATGGCCGATTGGCTGAACAGCGATCCCAGCGTCCCAACGCTGGAGCTGGAGGAGTGCGCCAGTGTACTCTGGCAGCACGACGGGGAATTGCCCGAAACCGTGACCGAAAACCGGGCGGCCATGCGAGAGCTGGGGCGGGGATGGCCCGTCGTGGTCCTTGTAGATCCCTGGGAGTTTGGTCACTGGCTGGGCTGGGATGCGCACACGGTAGCATAAGAACGGAAAACACAAAACGGGCCGGCGACTTGGCGAAAGGCGGGCGCCGGCCATAGAAAAGGCAAAGGGGGTGGACGTGATAACAGATAGGGTACTAGCAGTATATGATCGCAAGTCGCCGCGTCACAACTGGCAGATCGTTGGTACGTGCCGGCTGGAAAGCACAGAAAGGGCAGAGTACCTTGCACAAGTCTGGCGCGAACGGGCCGAAAAAACCGAGGGATGGGAAGAGTACCAACAGCACATTGGACCACTGACCTATCATAACGGGCAGGTGCCAAGCACCTTTCCAAGGAATCACAAGTGGGAGGGGTAAAATGGACATCGAACAGAATGACATCCCCAAATGGCTTATCCGTGAACTGATGCGGGGATTCAAGAACACAGCCATAGATGGGGATGGCTGGTTCCCCATTCATAACGAAAGGGCCAACGATAGGCTTTGTGGCATTTTTGGACTTGCGACCACCTACGCTGAGTACAAGATCGGGAATTCATTCCGGGTGCGCTTTGATTGGGCAATCCAACGGTGGCGCGTTTCAGCATAGCGCGGGCGGCCAATTGACAAAGCGCCCGGCTGGGCATTCGAAATCCACCGGGCGGCCTTTGCCTGGCCAGTACCGACGAATAGGCCGGGAACGCTGGGCAAAGGTGGGACAAGCCATAACAGAACGGCGGCCACAGGGGCCGGCGGGCGCTTTGTCAAAGGCGGGACAGAAAAAACAAACGAAAGGGGAAAGGCGATGGCCACAAGATTGCAAAGATCACAACTATGTAAAGGGTTTTTGAGGTTGCATGGCAAAGGCCAGGAACTGGACGCAATGGAGGCCGCCCGGCTGATGAATGATACCTGGGGCATCAAAGAGGATTGGCATGAATTCGCCTATGCCCTGGATGACCTATGCCGGGCGGGTGAAGCCACGAGGACAAAGATCGGCGGGTTCGAACGGTACATTGTAACCTGAAAACGGAAAGGGGCAAGCCTTCACTTGCCCCCTACTCTGTGGGCGGGTGCGTTGGTACGCGGCCACAGAGTAGGGAAAAATCAAAGGGGCGAAAGGCCCAAAACACAAAAAAGGAGAGTGTAAAATGTTGGCTGGAAATGTTACGGTAGGAGAGCTGGACAAAGCATTGGAGAAAACCAACGAACGGTACGAGGGCAACTTGATCTGGAAAAGGTCTCCCGAACGTGTTGGCCGCCGCTTCCGCTTTACCTTGACGGTCAAAACGTCAAAGGGCAAAGGCGGACGGCGCGGTCACTCTGGCCGGCGCATCGCTGCGGCGTGTTACCATGCGCATGGGGACTTTTTTGACAACTTGCTGGAGATCCAGCCCGAGGCGTTTGTCCTGGTGGCTGGGGCAAAGGGGCAAAAGCGCATCGACATCGACGGCGGCAACTGGGAGGATTATAACCTCGGCAGCAACTGGCGGCCATTGTACGCATCCGAAGCCTGCGACTGCTGGGAATGGGATAATCCTAGTGCGTAAAAGGCAAAGCGCCCGGCTTGCTGGGCAGGTCGGGCGCTTGCGCACAGGTCGGGCGCTTGCGCAAAGGGGCGGAAAGCTCCACAGAACGAAAACAGAAAGGGGATAAAATGGAAAAGCAGAGAACGTGCGAGGAACGGGTCCAGGAGAACTTGGAAAGTACCCTGGAGGATCTGAGGGTGTTGTGGGCCGGCTATATGGGCCAGGACTGCCCAGAGTGCGACGGCGACGGGTACACCGACTGCCCCGACTTTGCCGAAAGCGAAGAGGGGGCAAGGGATTGCAGTCAGTGCGACAAGTGCGACGGGGACGGGTTCCCCGAGTGCGAAACCTGCGAGGGCTCGGGCACCGCACCAGAAGAACACCCGGATCTGGGGTCCTTCTGGGACTATGGCCTGTGCTTTGACTATGTGCCCGATGGGACCTTTTCAGACCAGGATGAGGGGTATTTCAGATACCAACTAAGCACCGGGGGACCGGGGGATGAATTCCGGTTCTTTGTGGGCTATGACCACAGGCCCTACCGGGTGGAATATTGGTTCCTGGATTGGTTCGACGGCGCAAGCCGCACACTCTACGGCCAGGACCGGGACCTGTTGCTGGACATCTTTGCCACGTTCGAGGAGATCGGCTCGGTGGAAAAGGCGTTCGAGGATGCCACTGACTGACCCAAAGGGGCGACTTTGACAAGGGCGGCGATGGAAACCGCAAAGGGGGAGGGGCAGCCCTCCCCCACAAAGAAAGGGGGACATCATGTAACCGCAAAGGTCAACCGGCAAGCCGATAACTGAATAGCGCAGGGGTGCCCTCCCCTGCCAGGTGGCGACGTGCAGGGTACGCCGGCACCTGGCAGTGAAGGGCAAAAAGAACGCAAAGGGGGCGAAAGGCCCCAGAAAGGGGAAAGTTATGATTCGCAGGTTCACTATCAAAGGGCACGGACAGGGGTATTTCTCAGTATGCGAGGATACACTATACAGTCCCGAGACGGCGAGAAACCTGGCCTATGACCTCCGGGCTGATGGTTTCTATTCAGAAGCTGGATGGTATGCCGCCCGCGCAAGGGAGGGGACTCAGTTTATCCGGGAAACTAGCGTTGGGACACGCTTCTGGGAGTATGAACTGCCCAGAAAGGTGCTGCGCAAAGTCACCAGAGAACAGCGCCACGCATTGGACAAAGGCCAGACGATCACCGTCTACGCCTGCATATACTGAAAGGGGAGAACATGAACAGCTTGGAAACTGGACAGATCAAGAAACTGGCGAAGGGATACACGGACAAACAAATGGGCGGCATCGGCTACAATTCAACCCCCATCGAGGGGGTAGGGTGGTGGTCAAATGGGTCGGCCATCCTTTTCGAGGAGTACAAACAGCACAGCGGAAAGGTGCAGATGCCCGAGCCCAAGGAGGCAACGGGCCGGCAACAGGAGCAGTGCGAAGCCTGGGCCAGTGGGCAGGGAACGCAAGCCTTCCCGGTCGAGGTCGCCAAGTTTGAGAACAGCGACTTGCGCTTGCTGCGCTTTGTGACCAAAGAGGGCCAGAGTGCATGGCTGGACGGGCGCTATGTGTCGGCACTCCTGAAACCCAAGCGGGCCGGCAAAGGGGACTTGACCTTTGAGCTGGTCGAGATGTCCCCCAGCGCGGCATTGCTGAGGGTGAAAAACGGGCGGCTCATCGGCATGGTAGCACAGATCACCCCCAAGGATCTGGGCGAGATGGAATGGAATTTCAAGGCCCGGCAGGACTAGCCGAGGCACAAGCAAAGGGCCGGGCGGCGGCAAAGTCGCCCGGCCAGAAAGGGGAAAAGGATGAGCTACTTGGACAATGAGATCGGGCGCTGCACATGCTGCGGGGACCCTGTGCCCAGAGAAACCCTGGACAAAGGGATCTGCGCTTATTGCCGGGATGAACACGCGGGACGGGCCAACTATTCGGCATCCTGGCCGCGAATTCGGCAAAGTCGGGCACCCTATGCCGGCAACCTGTGCCACGTCGAGAGCAATACGCCGCTGGGCGCGATGCTGGAAAAGGTTGGGCAATAGCCCACGAACAGAAAGGGGAAAAGATGTTAGCACAAGAGCATTACCGGGAAATGTTGGACAAGATCAACGGGATGGATGTCAAGGAACTGTGGCAGTTTGTCAGGGAAGATCCCGAAACCGCCGAACATTACAAAGATGAGATCAAGGATCGGCTGGGCATGTTGTGCTGGGAGATTGGGCGCATCTGGGATGAGGTCGAGGGAACGGACTACAACAAGCGGACCCCCTCCAGCCCGGTCATGGGCACCCCCAACCGGCGCAGCATGACCTACAAACTCCGCAAGGTGGCGGGGTTCAGCTATCCGTAACAGAAAGGAGACAAATCATGTACGAAGTGACCCAGGATGCAAAGGTGTTGGCTGAGTCCGCAGAGGGCAAGACGGCGCGAGATGAGATGGTATACTATCGGGATGTTTACCTAAACATCTAAGGGATTGACACCCCTGCCAACGTGTGCTATAATACGCTGGTAGGGGTGCGGTGGTGATAAGAGCCGTTATACCAAGTAAAATCAGAAAGGGGACAACGATGACAAGCGCCAAGGAAAACTGGGACGAAAAAATCAGCAACATCAGGCGGAGAGATGGCGGCTTTACAGGAGAGCCACCTGAACAGAATGTCGCTGATTCTATGAACCTTGAAGAAATCGCCGCCACAGTCCAAGACAACCCAACCCGTGTCTTTGATCTGGCAGGGGCATATTTGGAATATAGACGGGATGCAGAGGGATGCCCCTTTTGTGGTACATGGTATGCCCCTGGCGAATCCATTCCACCTGGATGCAGGGTTTGCAAGGGAACTTGTGAAGGGGCCAAGATCGCAACCGATGCGGTTGTAGCTGTAATGGAAAACCATGAGGCTCTGGAAGATAAGCAACTAGAATACTATATCAGGATTCTTGCACCTGGCTATTACCGGAGTGAATTTAGGAATCTCCTCCGCAATCGACAATAGCTAAAGCCCCAACGGGCCACAGCGAGGCCACAGGCGGGTGAGAGGCCGCCGCAAACGGACCTAAAGGAGGTTCACGATGAAAACGGTAAATGATGGATTCCCTGGAAATCTGGACAGCACCTATTTCACGGCCACCGACTGCGAACCCTTTGTCGAGGCCAAAAGGGTGCATTACTACGATGGCAATGGCAGCCGGCGCTCCTGGGGCGCTCCCCAGGTGACCACGACCATCGTGGTGGATGAGTGCGATTTTCTGGCCCTGCACTTTGGGTTCAGCCACAAGCACCGGGGCGGTCAGGCGTGGCGCTACTATGTTATGGATAAGGGGACCCCGACGCGCAAACTCTGGCGCTCCCTCACCGACGATGAGCGGCAATTGGTCCTCGACAACGAGGACAAGGCTCCTCGCTGGGCAAAGTCGCCTGGCAAACTGCGGGCCGATTACCGCAAGCCTACCCACACCGCGTTCACCGGCTACAAGATCCTGCGGGACAAAGGGGATGGCACATTCTCCAGCCTTTACGATGGCACGGAATGGGAAATCGGGAAGCGCAACGGGGAAGCGGTAGATCCCAGGTCTGGCAGCGATGGCTGGGGAAACCACCACCACGGCGGCGGGTTCTATGTCCACAAAGAGGTTGATTCGCTGATGAAGCTCTGGGAGCAGAGAGACCTGGTGCCTGAACGGTGCTACGAACCGGGCCAATATGCCCTGGTGGAATGCGAGTGCTCTGGACGGCAGGCACACTTTTCCAGCGGAAAGGTGGCGGTGACCTACTGCAAGCCGGTCAAGGTGCAGTCACACATCTCGCTGGAAGGAGAATTGGCATGAAATGGCGACCCGCATGGTCTGAGGCCAGACGCGCCGGCCAGACGGCACGAAACCACGAACTGGCATCACGTCACCCTGGGGACCAGGGCAGCACCCTGATGGACCCCATCGAGGAGCAGGAAAAGCCATTCTGCTTCTTTTGTCAGGAGAACCGCACAACTAAGCTCAAGGTCGGCAAACTGGGCAGCAATGGATGCCTGGGCTATGGGGTGTACTGCGAAAAGTGCGGACCAGACCCAGCATCAAAGAGGGGGGAAAACCATGGGTAAACTCTTCAAGATTCCCACCGGAGGCCGGCGGCGAGGCCGGCGCACCAATCCGATGCCCAAGATGGACTTTGAGAAATTGACGGGCATCAAGAAAGGGGACGTGATGGGGCTCAAAACGCCCTCAGCGGGCTCGGTCAAGTCCACACTCAGCTTCAAGGACTTGATCGGGTGGTAGCAACGCCCCGCCGTCGAGGGGCGGCGGGGCAACCTGGGCCGGCATGTACCAAGGGGGCGATTGGCACTTGCAATGCCGATGTGGCGGGTTCGATTCCCGCCCGGTCCACTGGATGGATGTAAAATCAGAATCAGAAAGGAGATTGACAGATGAAATTCACGAGGTATGTATTCCCCGTCAAGCAGGCAGCGGTCATGGAATCCATGCAGGACGAAAAGGTCACCGTGACCTTGACCTGGGCTGAGATCAACCTGCTGGAGGCGGCCATCAGGGTGGCCAAGGCCAGTGGTGACCTGGCAGCATACTATAGAGAACTGCGCAGCATCGAAACGGCGCTTTCCGTCGCCACGGCTGACCTGTTCGTGAAAGCAGCGGACAAGGCTGCATAACACCAAGGGGGCATCCCGCCTGGGGTGCCCCGCAAGTAAATCAGAAAGGAGACTGACAGATGAAATTCACGAGATATGCAAACCTGACCGAGGAACAGAAAGACAGGATTGTGGACTCCTATCGCTATGCCAAGTTTATGGGCTCAGATGCTGGACACGCAACCTCTTGCGCAGCAGTCAACGGCCTGGGACTGACCGACAAGCAGTGGAACGGCAAAATTGGTTCGGATGCCTTTGCGGCAACCATGGCTGTCCTGGTGATGAGGGGGGAAATCACACTGAGCCACAGCGCCTGAAACCAAGGGGGCATCCCGCCTGGGGTGCCCCGCAAGACAATCACTTTGCATAACTATTGTTAGCACAAGAAAACAGAAAGGAGATCGGGAGATGAAAAGAGTACCAATGACATACAAAAGGAATATGATTTTTCGCTATTCCACGCTTGCCCCGTATCGTTGGGAATGGGGTTACTGGGACCCCTGTGGAACATTTCGGTGTGTTCGCTCTTTTCACCCAGACTTGACACTAGACGAGTGCAAGGCAAAACTGAGGGACAAATAGGGAGCACGATAATCACTTTGCATAACTATTTCAGCACAAGAAAACAGAAAGGACATAGATAACATGCCAAAGGACTTGGAAAAGCAGAAGGATGGGCTGCTGAATCTCATCGCGTTTGCCGTCGAAACCGATGGGTTCCAGCCGCAAACGGAAGAGCAGGAACGGAAGATGCTGGACCTGGTGGAAAGGGTCAGGGCAGACGGTACAAATGCGCAAGACCTGCGCAGCCTGGTCCTCCTCGTGCAGGAGACCATCTCGCTGCCGTTCCTGACCGCCACCCAGGCTGCCGCATGGCTGGGCCTGGCCTACAGGACCATCCAGGATGCGATGTACCAGAAGCGGCTGCCCAGCGTCAAGATGGGCCACGACCGCATCATCATGATGCAGGACATCCTGAAGTATCACGAAAACCGGCGCTACAGTCTGTAGGCGCTGGACAGAAAGGAGACAAACCATGCGCCTGCAAGAGGCGGTAGACAAATACCTCGATGACCTCGGCCTGGAGGTCAAGGCCGGCAACAAGTCCCCCGCAACCGTGCGCACCTACCGCACTGGCCTGCGCCGGTACGTGCAGGCGCTGGGGGACCCAGACCTGGATGACCTCGACGGCAATGAGGTCATCGAGTACATGCGCGGGCTGGCGCAAGAGGATCTAAAGCCGCGCACCATCGAACTATACCTCACGGCAGTTTCTCAGTTCTATCAGTGGATGGCGCTGGAGGAGGTCATCATCCTCCCCGCAAACCAGCAGGAACGGGTGGGGGCAAAAATGCGCAAGTGGAGAAAGGGGCGCAAAGAAAAGCGCCTGCCGCGCACACCCAACGAAGATGCCGTGCAAGCCGTGCAGGACGTGGCGCAGACCCCCGCAAAGGGGACACACACGACCGCACGGGCTGCGCAACGTGCGCGAATCTCGCGCATGAGGGACGCAGCACTGTTCGCATTCCTGCGCAGCACGGGCGCAAGGGTTTCCGAGGTTGCGAATGCCTTGCGCGACGACCTGGACCTGGAGCGCAAACGGGCGCAGGTCTACGGCAAGGGCCGCAAAGAGCGCGTTGTGTTTTTGGATGATGCCGCAACCTGCGCCATCCGGGCGTACCTCGAAGCGCGGGACGCGGCGAACCTGCGCCGGCCCACCAAGGGGGAGGAGGCACTGTTCTCCCGACACGACAAAAGGTCGGGCTGGGCGGTGCGGGGCATGAGCCCCAATAGCATCCGCAACGCGCTGCACAGTCTGTGCCAGGAGGCTGGCGTGGAAGGGTTCACGCCGCACCAGTTGCGGCACCGTGTAGGGGCCAGGGCCATAGGCCCTCTAGGAATCCGGGGAGTGCAAGAACTGCTGGGGCATGAAAGCCCGACGACCACGGCGCTGTATACGCATGTGGAACCGGACGCGCTGGCCGAGGCGTTTGAGGAGTTGGACCTGTAACATTCCAAAGGGGGAAAGGGGGGATGCCTCTTTCCCCAAAACACATCTCAGAAAGGAGACTGAGGAAATGGACGAATTGAAAGCATTGGTCGAGGAGGGAAAAGCATACTATGTGCAGCTCTCGCAACAGCGAGACCAGGAAGCGCAGGAAAAGCATGAACAGAGTATCAAGGACGCAAAGGAGGCATGGGACAACCTGACAGGCTATGTACGCAGCATCGTGCCCGAGGTTCTACATCCTTACATCAACAAATGGGATGTCCATAGTCCAGAAGCCAGACCAACAAGAGACATGAGGGCTGAAATCGTGGTGCCAAGCTGGCGTCCTATCTGGGTGAATGTCGGACAAACAGCGCGTGAGTACGCCGAGGGAGGACCTTGGCATCTCATGACCATCTGCGTCCCATGGGCGGGTGAAGAATGCTGCATCCCAGAGTATGACCGAGAATACTTTTTCCATGGCCCAGACGACTTTGGCTTTGCGGAAGGGGATGGGCCTTTCTATCTGGACACTCGCAACAAACAGACCTTCTCACAAGATGAATGGCATAAAGTCTGCGCGTGGGCACAACATCATGGAACACTCCAGGCCAAGCGAGAAGAGGAGATAAAGGAGAAAAACACGGCGGCCTGGGCAGCCTATCGGGAACGACAGGCAGAGAAAGAACGCATCCAGGCCGAAACGGCTGCCGCAAAGGCAGATCCTGGCGGCCCTTCTCCTGTCCTTCCCTGGCATAGGATGAAGGTGGCCCATGACACCCTGTTCACCGTGCAGGCCCTGGAAAAGGGAGAGGCCGCATCGGCGGCAGCACTGGTGGCCATAGCCCACATGCTCTACGCCTATCTGGAATGGGTGCATAATGACATCTGCAAGGAACCTAGGAACTTTGGGGATGGCCCACCGTTCTTGTGACCAATTCCGCGTCCGCCAATTGCTCACGCCAATCTGGCGAATAGCACACGCTGGCGCGGGTTGGAATACATCTCCACCAAGGAGGAGCCGGGCGACAAAGGGGACTGGCCCACCCCACCTAAAAGGCTACCTGCTCTGACCTGCGGCAGGCGGCCAATCAAAACCAAAGGGGGGAACCCAACTGGAGACAGTGTACTGCGGTGCGAGTTTGGAATACCCCAAGGCTGGATGTGATTCCCAGCAGGTCACAAACCGCTGGGTGCGGGCATAGAGGTCGGCCCCGTAGTATCAAACCAGGTCGTGGTTGCGGGGTGTCAGTGCCATCACCCGCGCCCAGCGGGGCGTTTGTAATGACAAACATTCGTTTTGAACTTAATGCGGATTAAGTTCAAAAGTCAAGGGGTCGCGCACCTACGCGCGAGAAAGGAATAACAATAGTCGTGAGATACTATCATGAGGGACAGGATGTACTTGCGAATTGCGGGACGCTTAAAAAACCACAATGGATACCAGGCAAGGTGGTGAATGTTTTTGACAGAAATTCAGCCGCCGTCGTTCGGCCTTATGAAGTCGAGTTAGAACGCGAAGTCGACGGTCGACCGAGATGGTTTTTTGGTTGCCACTACATAATAGCTGATACGAAGCGAAACAGGAAGCGGAAAGGGATTGCCCCCTGAAAAGGTCTCGGCACACCAGCCGAGACCTTTGTGCGTTCAAGGAAAACAAGGCCCGCTGGCGGGCAAACCAGCGGGCCTCTGGCAAAGAGGAGGTAAGGTGAGAACGATTATGTCAGCCTGTGCCCCCCTGGCCAGGGACACAGGCTCTCGCAGGGAAACGGGCAAGATGAAAACTCAAAGAGACTCACGCATCACAACCCCATCGGGCCACATCCACGCCGGCACCAAGGTATCCTCGTGCGACCCAGGCTTGACCGGCTGGCCGCACCCATAGCACAAGTACAGCATATTGGCCTTGAGGCGCACCATCGTCTGCCAGAGCGTCTTGGGAATCCCCCCGCTGGGCACCCATCCCGTGGGAAAAGGCCCTACCTTGACCACCTGCTGGTGAATGGCATCACCCGCCCGCCCACACCACACGCACCGATAGGTATCAAGCAACCAATCCCCCCATCAGTGTCTGGATGTCCAAAACCTTTTGCCGCGCCTCCTCCAGGGAGAGCAACGCATCCCCGCAGAGATCCAGGACCTCTTTCACAGGGCACTCATCGGGCGGCGGCTCGGGCGGTTCCTCAGACCTGACCACAATGCCTATGTCTGGATGCTGGTGATTGGTGGCGGCCACCATACCCAGTCCCTGAATCAGGGGGGTCTTGTGTCCGAATATCCAGACCTGGTGGGGACCCAGTTGCCCCTTGTCGGGCCAGTAGTAGGCCCCATCCCCCATCCCAAAGCCGACCTCCCCCATGGCGTTGGTGACTCCCCGGATGCACCACTTGCCCATCACAACATCAAAAACCGCATCATGCGCCTGTTTCACATCGGGCCACCACCAGGCCACCGGGATGTCCTCCATGGGCTTGCCGTTCAGATCCTTCACCTTGACGAGCAAGGTAGAACTGGGCAGCATCTCCTGGAGGTAGGCAACCGCCCAGGCATCCGTAGTGTTTTCCAGGATGGGCAGGTCGCCAAAGATGGCAACGAATGCCTCTTGGCTGATTGTGTTTCCATTCCGGTCATAGTAGATCATCATTCCCCTCCCCCTGCAAGCCCAGACTTGTCCCTTGATTGCAGCGCAGCCTGTACCGCCTCCAGCACAGCCTGTACCGCCTGCAACAGGGCCGCATCTCGGGCCGAAACTGCATCATCGTGCTTGGCCATCTGGGTGGCCGTGGCCTCTGCCACGGTTGCGACCCCTGCCGCAACGTCGCGGAGGGCCTGCCCTACCTGTTCCTGGGCTTCGTTCCCCTGGACGACCAGCTCATCAAAGCGGGCAATCAAAAAACGCCTTTCCTCATCCCCCCGGAGAACCATGTCGGTCATGTATTGCTCGTGCCGCTGCCGCTCGGCAGCAGTGGCCTCCCGTTCCTTTTGGTTTGCGTTGCGCTCTCCCCGCAAACTGAACAGGAGGATGACAAGAACGCTGATGAGAACAACCGCAATTAGGGGTTGTTCCCAAAACTGGGGAACCGACAGGAACTCCAGGAGTTCACTCATCGGCTATCTATGTCCTTTGGGGGCCTGATGAACAGAAAGTAGGCAAAAGGGGGTAGCGCCCCAAGGATGAACGCCTCTAGGGTCATCACCGCCCCGCGCCAAGACGGGTCAGGGTTTCCGGTGACCATCGTCCAGGCCAGCAATGCCAGGAAGATGGCACTGCCCGTAGCCCAGCCGAGCATGATGGTCCCAAACAACCTGGCCACCCAGGCTTCAATGGCAAACAACCTGCCGGCCAGGGCCAGGGAAAAGACAAGCCCTGACGAATACAAAACCAGGCGTAGGTATTCCATGAGAACCTATTTGAAGGCGGGTCCCTTGGTCAACGAATCTGGGATAGGCAGCCCCAGCCTCTTGAGGTTGTCAGCCAGATCGGCCAACAACATGGTTTCGAGTGCCACCCAGGTCGCCGTCGAAAGGCCACCAACCTCCAGGGTATCTCCGACGAAAGCCAGAACACCGAACACGGCTGTCAGGGGGAGCACCTTTTTCCACAGGAATTCCGCCACCTTGCCCAGCAGGAATTCGCTGGTGCGGACGCTGGCAGCGATGGCTACCGCAACGTTGAGGAGGATGTGGAGCAGGAGGACCTTGACCTCCCAAAAGCCCCACAGCCACAGGATGAATACTTGTGCCTGAGTCAACAGAGATTCAAAATCCATGGGACACTCCTTTCTCAAGGTACAACACACCAATGGCGCAACCGGCTGTGCGCCTCATTCATTATACCCCAAATAATGACCCCTGTCAACAGATTATACCAAGGGTTAGGAAAGTTTAACCTGGAGACTTAATCCAAGGTCAAAATTGGGTCTTGACAAGGGGGTGGTTCTATGCTATAATGGATTCCACTAGTATATATTAGCTACCAGACATCAATATTCAGAAAGGAGGTTACATGCCACAGCTAAAACGGTTTGACGTGAAGGTGTCAGTGAACTTCACGGAGGAGCAGGTCAGAGACCTGGATGATATGGCTGCACAACTGGATCTGAACCGCAGTGATGTCATCCGCCGCCTCGTAGTAATGGGGATGCCCCTGTTTGTGAACTGGCTCCATCAGGGACTTGTGCCCAATGGGGGTGCTGAACGCCATACCCATGGTGTAAGCGATGCCCTTGTAGAAGAACTCCCTGGCGGCTACCAACCGGAGTATGACTATGACCAGTAACTGGCTCGACGGCATCGACTTCCCGGCAAAGATGGTCCTGTTCCGGTTTGAGCCCTCGCTGAACAGTCCAAGGGTCTGCACGGACCAGATTCTGTTGCACAACGAGGCAGATTATCAGGTACGCCTCCAAACATACAAAGACCTGGAGCTGCGCGGGGGCGACCAGTACGTCCACTTTTATCACGACCTTGTGCCCGTGCAAGACATCAACGAGGCAATGGCGGCCCTCAGCCGGTTCCTGTCCACAGACCAGGGACCCCACTGGACCGGCGAACCCACCAGGGTTTCCTGGAAAGCAATCGAGGGGATGCTGGCACAGATTCAAGAAAAGGAGGCAGTATGAACAGTCACAAGATCCTTTTCCCACCTTTCGTCTATCGCATCCAGAGGAAGATCGAACGGTACTTCGAGCCCTTCCCCCTGGGCCTCGCCTGCTGCCTTTTTGCCCTGGCTGTCATCTGCGCCGTGTTCAGCCAATGGTTCTGGTTTGCCATCACCCTGGCCATGGGCCTCAGCACAGTATGGATGTCCTGGCAGATGGCAAGGGATGCGCGTGGACAATGACTGGAACACCTGGGCGCTACACTATGAGGACAAGACCGTCGTCCTCACCAGCCTCATGTCCCTCGATGAGTTGTGGGAATGGTATGGGGGGCACGGCCTGCTGGACATCGTTCCCTACAATCCCACTGAACCTGACCGGGATGATGCCCATCTGGTAAGGGGAGACCATGACGCCGACCTATGACCGGGACTATATCTACATCCGGGATAGGCCCATCCTGCACACCACTGCCAGACGGGATTGGGTGTGCGGCACCTGTGAAAGCCCCCTCAAGGGGATCTGGCAAGACAGTCTTATGATCACCGTTTGTGCCAGGGATGCCAGTCATCCAGTGGATGGATTCATCCACCAATCGGCCCTAGAGCGCAGGGTCCATCGAGAACTTATGTTCGGTCATGCACTGGCCGAAAAGGAAAGGAGAACTATGAGTAGACTGAAAGACCGTGACAGGGAGGATGCACCAGGAGTGCCCCTGCGGCTGAGGCTGGGGCGCGTTGGAAAGATCAGGCAGGGCGTCATGGCCAAGAACAAGGATGGAAGAGACTACCCGCTGGCCACACCCTATTTCATCATCGAACCGGCAACTACTATCAAAGAGGACAAATATCGAATCCTGTCGGAGGTCAGGGCTGCGATTGATGCCCTTGTCCCTGGGCAGGATCTGGAAAAGCCCACTGTGTTGCCCATCATCTTCCTCATCAACGATGATGCGATGATTGCCCCCGAGTCCTACAAACTCAGGCGCGGCAAAAAGGGGACTGTCTGGTGTGCCGGCAACGGCGAGACCATCCTGTGGAAGCTGGATGACCAATTCCGAGTTGAGGTCAGCCAGGGGGTCCACGTCAAAACGGGCGAGATCCTGCGTTGCCCAGGAGGGGACAGGGACCATGAGCGCCACCCCTGGTGTGAGGAGTGCAACGGCGAGTTTGAACTGAACTTTGCCATCCAGGGCTATGACCGCAGCGGCGTGTGGCTGCTGCGCACCAAGAGCATGAACTTCCGGGACCAGTTTTGGCCTCAACTGGCCATCGCCCGAGGGTTTGTCCAGCGAGGCGTGGTGCCCACTCTGGCCGATGTGCCGTTCTTGCTGCGCCGGCAGAAAGAATCTATTACGGCTCCAGTAGGGGCGAACAAAGGTTTGTCCACTGTCGAGATGCCCATCACGTCCATCGAAATCGAACCCGGATTCCTCAAGTGGGCCAGGGGACGGCAGCAACGGATGGTTCAGGCGTTGCAGGCCGGGGAAGTGCTGGCCCTCTCGTCAGGGGAAGAGGGATGGCCAGAGGATGAGGAGGACGGATATATCGACGGGGAAGTGGACGTGCTGCCCGAGACAATGGAGGAGGCAAATAAACCAGCCGACGAACCCGCCCCGCCCCAGCCCAAACCAGAACCCAAAAAGCCTGCGCCCCGTGCAAGTAAGCTGGCCCCATCCCCGCGAGAGGCAGCGCCCAGGCGTGGTGCGCAAGCCAAGGAGAAACAGGACCAGCCGGTGGATGAGAAGGCTCCCCCGCCGCCGACGAACCCGGAAACGCTGAAAACCTCCATCAACTGGGTGACCAGCGGAAAGTACGACACGGTGGGGGATGTCTTGAAGGCGCTGAGGCGCATCTTCTCGAACAACAAGTACACCTGGCCGGTCAACGAACCAGAAGCATACCCTGAACTTCTGACCTTGTTGGTCCAGGACCACCAGGCCAGCGAGGACGCCAAGAAGGACAAGTGAACCAGGTTGCCCCGCTGGTTCCTCTACGCCAGCGGGGCAATAGAAAGGAGACAAACAGTGAGAGAACATTTTCAGGATTTCAATTTCCAGAGCGCCACCCTGGAAGTGATTGAGCAAGTGGCCGGCATCATGGGACAATACCGCCGCATGGGGTTTGTGCTAACCGTGCGACAGGTATACTATCAACTTGTTGCGAGGGGCCTCATTGAGAACTCGCTTTCCTCCTACAAGCGCATCGTCAACATTGTGGGCAATGCCCGACTGGCCGGCATGTTGGATTGGGGCCTCATCGAGGATAGAGAACGCCCGGTACACTATCCAGGTCATTGGGATGGTGCCAGCGACATTGCACAATCCGCCTATCACAGCTTCCGGGTGAATCGTTGGAAATACCAACCCTGGCATGTGGAAGTGATGTGCGAGAAAAAGGCCCTTGAAGGCGTCCTGCGCCCCGTCTGCGCAAGGCTGGATGTCAGATTTCAGGCTAACCGGGGCTACAGCAGCCTCACGGCAATGTACGAGACTGGGAAGCGCCTGGAGAGAATGGTTGCTGGTGGAAAAGATGTTGCCATCCTATACTTTGGCGATCATGATCCAAGCGGCATGGATATGGACCGTGACATCGCAGAGAGGCTGTCGATGTTTTCCCGGTGCCGTGTTGAGGTCGAGCGGCTTGCCCTCCTCATGGACCAAATCGAGGAGATGGACATTCCAGAGAACCCTGCCAAGCTGACAGATAGCCGTGCCGATGGATACATCGCCCAATATGGCATGTCCTCTTGGGAGCTGGACGCCATGGAGCCGCAGACTATGGCAGACCTCGTGGAGGGTGCCATCTTGAGTTTTCGGGACGAAAGCATTCATGCCGAAGCGATGGACTTTGAAGAAGAAGAGAAAGAAAAGCTGTCCGCATTCATCCAGGACAATGAGGACAGCACCTACTGAAAGGAGACAAACATGCCAAATATCAGGACCAGGCGCAGATACGGCAAGCACGAACAACGCCCGCCCCATCTGGACTACTGGATGCCAACAACCTCCTACCAGAGCTGCCCGACCTGCGGGGATGTACTGACCTGGCTTTGCCCAGAGTGCAAGGACAACTATACCTACCAGGAGTATCTTGACGTTTGGGAGGAGCACTTTGGGGATGAAACCACGGGAGAAATAACCTCTTGGCACAGTGGAGTTTCAAGACAAAACATCGTCCACAGGCTGTCAAGGAGGCAATTTCAGCAATCACTTGCCATCGTAGGCCGCAATGGGCGATGGATTGATAAGGAACTAAAGAAACCTTTCGAGGAACAGGATGGCCAGTGGGTGGACAAGTTGTTTGCCGAATCATTTCCGCACGAATTGCGGCTATTCATGTAGGAGCAGAGAGGAGAACGCATGACAGAGGCAGAAGAAATGACGGAGTTACAGTCACTAGATGATGCAGTCCCATTCCTGGGACACTACATTGTCTGGCGTCAACACGATTCTCTTTGGGAACCAACCCATTGGAATACATACCGTGGCTACCTAGAGCGCGTAAAACAACCATATCGTGGGCTCGGGATGGGGTATCCCATCGTGAGGGAAATCATAAACAATGTGCATTCTATGAGCGCCATCGCAGAGGGAAAGATCACTAAAGGCAACAGGATGCAGGTGCGTTTGGCATCCCAAAATGAAATCGCAAGCATGGAACTGTCCTATGGGAGGAAGCCGCTGGGGGAGGAAGCCGCATGAACACAGACCGCCAACTGATCATAACCCTCGTCGCCCCTGAGCATTATCACATCCAGTGGGGAACCAAGGTGCGAACAGGGTTCACCTGGGACGAGATGCTGGGCGAGGTCGCCCATCTCACGTGCCCCCGCGATGGGGGGGGATGGCAAGAAAAGCTATTCTGCTCCATGCGCCCCGAAGAGGTCTGCAAATGTGGGCGTAGGAAGAACCGCAGCGACGACCTGTGTGTGGACTGCCGGCTGATCGAACCAGCACCCGAGCAGAAACTGGGCACCTGCACCATCTGCCACCAACCCATCTACCAGACGATCATGGCAAACCTGTGGGCGCACAAGGATGCCAGCCTGAACCTGGACCATGTGGCCGAGCCGGTAGAGGAGGATGGGGAATGAGAGATTTCTTTTGGGAAGTTCTCCTCATCTTCCTCGTCGTCATAGGGACTGGGGTTGTCGTCGGCCTCATTGTGATTGATGACACACAATACGCCTTCGACATCGAGTGCTGCCAGGTAGAAACAGATACCTGCTACCACGAAACAGGCATCTACGGCTATGGCTTCCCCGACTGCCCAGACGGCTTTGAGTTCAAGCATGGGGAGTTGTGGACGGTCGATGAGTTCCTGGCTGGAGGGGGTGAATGATGGGCGCAAGAGAGTCCGAAATCCTGACCTTCATCAAGGGGTACATCGAGGAGCACGGCTTTGCCCCCACCATCCGGGAAATCTGTGATGCCACATGCTGCCGCTCTACCAGCACGGTGGCCTACAACCTGGATTCCCTGGAGCGGAGGGGGTTGATCACCAGGGAGCAGGGGAAGGCGAGGACGATTCGATTGGTAGGAAAGGAGGAGTGATGGCATCACCAGAGAAGCACGAAACCCATTGCCCAAATCCGCAATGCGCAGACATCGTAGCCAGCCATGGGGAACCGTATCACCGAGTTTATCCCTCGCATGATAAGGATTATGTGGCTCGGTGTGAACAATGCGGGGGGAGACTGACCCATGATGGCAAGTGGGTCTACATCTGTGTGACCTGCAACAAGGAGGTTGATGAACTGTTTGGCCTATTCGTCCCCCACAACTGCAAGGAGTGCCAGCAGAACTTGCTGGATGAGCAGCGGCGTTCGGGGAACATCTGTGGGATGTGCCGACAACCACGGGCACTGTGCTGTTGCTGAAATTGGCTTGACAAAATGATCTGGACTATCTCGCACAGAGCCGACTCCGCAGCATTGCCAATCGCGGACAGGCATTACAATCGCCAAAAGCCGGGAACGCCGCAATTTGTCCCGCCTGGGCGCTGCCTGGTCTTGCTGACAGACGACAGAACGGCGCTTTGGGTCACATCCTGGCCTTTTGCAAAATATGTTAAACACGCATGGCCAGGCGCTTGGATCAATTCGCTTTTTCGCAATGAGGGACAATATAAAGCCAGCGAACTAATCCGCAGCGCCGTCGCTGTTACTATAAGTTTTTGGCCCAATGTGCCAGAGTTGGGAATGATCACCTTCATTGATCCCCGACACGTCAAGCCAATCAAAAGGCGAGGCCACGACACGTGGGGCTATACTTACCTCAAGGCAGGATTTGAGCCAGCCACCCCAGCGACAACTGCTGGCGGATTACTCGCTTTCCAGATGACGCCCGACCGAATGCCTAAACCAGCCCTGGCAATAGGTCAACAAATAAAATTGGGTCTTGACAGGTGCTGGAAACTGTGATATACTTGATATTGGATTCGTTGGGAGTGACGCCCCAACTTTTAACATAAGGCGACTGGCATAGAAGGCCCTTGTGGTTTCTCACATGGGCGGTTACGGAATCTACGTGCCGTAGGTGGCAGCGTCAACGTAGAATTGTCCAGTCGCCGCCGTACCGTCCAGGTGAGAAGCACCAAGGGCTTTTTTATTGACCTGAGAGGAGAAACAGATGCCTAACATCGCGCTCTACCAAACACAGGACATGATAAACGACTACCACGCCTCGCTGGCCGAGTTCAAAACCTGCCAGCGGCTGCTCACCCTCCTAGAGGCCGACGTGCGCTCCGAACAGGGACGCAACCCGGTCAGGGGGAGCATGGCCCGACAGGAGATGGCCAAGACTCGCAGACACATCCGCCACCTGCAAGAAAGGCTGTCTGGCAACGAACAAATCCTGCGGGCCATCCGCCGAGAGCTGGAGCGCCGGCAGGCTCCACAACTGGACGACCTGCCCGAGATCCCGCAGGTGGTCGAGATCCGATGGGGGTTCCGTGAGGGAAGAGATGGCTAATAAACCCCTACTCTACCGTGTCGAACTTCCTGATGTCGAAGTAGAGGTCTTGGATACAGGTTTTGTCATCATCCCTGCCAGCAGGTTCAGAAGCCCATGGGAACAGCACAGCGTCTATACTGAGATTGCAAGGGAACTGGCCTACTTCCATGCTGAGGAGGGACCCTACACAATCAACATTGGCCTCATGGAATGCCAGGTCACCGTCCTCAACTACCTGGACCAGGAGGGCCATGGCATTGTTGTCTGGGAATACTACATCCCCCAGAATGACACCGCCCCCGAGCCCCAATACACCCTCATCGACCAGGAGGGCCGGCAGCCAGCCGCAGTCAACTATGACCCCATCTGCATCGCTCCCCCCAACAGCACCGTGTCTTTCCGCCGTGCCTCTGAGGACCCGAGGGACACGTGCCCTGTGGAGCATATCATGGTTTTGGGGATTGTGCTGATGCGGCCTGGGGAGGAAGCATGATCTTCCTGCCGATGGAGGAGATGACGCGAAAGGCTATTCTGTTGGAAATGTATCGCCAGGGTACAATGCTGGTAATAGATACAGAACACTTTCATGCTTCCTCTGAGGAATATGAGCGGCACCATACCAAGCTACAACACCTACTGATAGGCACCTTTGAGCGCAAACAAAAGGCTATCGAGGAACACTGGAAACGGTGGGAAGATACTGGGCTGTCTGGATTCAGGCTTGAAGATGATGCCCTGATCTATGAGGATACTTGGTGGGTGCGACTGGCTGAGGATCTGAGATTACTTTTGGATGATATGGAACTGACACAGAAAGGAGACCAACTATGAAACAGGGAGGCTTTCTGTGAGTACACAATCTGAGGAATTCGCTTTCCGCAACCCGGTCAAGCAAGTCGGCTTTGCCCAGCTTGAACACGTCATCGCTTTAGATCACGAACTGAGTGATGGGGCCTATCGCACCCTGGCCCTCTACATGAAGTATGCCCAGCAAAAGGACACATGCTTTCCGGGTATCGAGCGCATAGCAAAGGACAGGGGGAAGAACGTAAGCACCATCTCCCGACACAATGCAGAACTTGAAGCCCTGGGTTACATCACCCGCCAGCGCAGGACAGGCACAACCACATTGACCTACATCGAGGACGTATATGAGATCCCCCGCCTCAAGGCTGTTGCCACCGATGAATTGTCACATCGCAATAATGATAGGTGTAAAGTTGCAATAACGCAATCTGTAACGTTGCAAAAATGCGATGTAGAAGAAGAACAAGGGGAAGGAGAACAAGGGGAAGAATATACTATGGTGCCTACGGCACCGGATTCTCCATCTCCTGCTATTGAATCCCCTAGAACTTTTCAGGACTGGGAACAGTTTTTGCTGGAGGCTCCCAACAAACCGGCTGCACTCCGCATCATGGCCGTGTCCCTTTATGGTGCCGGCAAGGTGCCAGAAGATAACTATGGCATGATTGGACGGGCCTTGAAAAAACATGATCTGCACTACATGGCCGGCCTGTTATGGCAGTGGAGTGCTCGGCCTCCCAATGGGGACCCATTCAAGTATGTCATAGGAATTATGAATGCCAAAAACGGAAACAGACGACACACCGTCCCAGTAGACCGCAAACGAGAGGAGGAAGAATTTGACTACGCAAACAGCCAGCAGTGGTGACAGTCATAGCACAACAACAAAACGCCGCGTATTGAATGAGAGGAGTTTTGTAACGCTCCAACGCGCCTGGATGGATGTCCGGTGCCCAGCCTGTCGGGATACAGGGCACGTTGCCCTGTACCCAATCCAGGACAAAATGGGCCTCCTGGCCTGGTCCCTCGCCCGCATCCCTTCCGACAAGATTCCCTGGTGCAACCACTGTGAGGCGGGACCCCGAGAACGGGCCAAATATGAGGATGCGGTTGGAGGCTATAGGCAATCCGATCTCCTGCGCAACTTTGAGCAGGCCCAGGTGCCAGAGCGGTTTCATGGCCTCGGCCTGGACACCATCCAGATGATGCACCGAAAGGGCAAAGAGATGGCCCTGGCCGCTGCCGCCATGTTCCTGGATCTCGGTTATGCCATACCAGAGATGGTGTGTGAGTACGACAAATCCATACAGGCACATGGTAAAAACCGCAGGGATGGCCTTGCCTTCATCGGCAAGCCAGGCGTGGGCAAGACGGGCATCCTCTCGGTAGTTTTCCAGGAGATGGTACAGCAAGGGACCCAGGGCCTGTGGGTAGAACTCTATGACTTTTTTGCCTCCATCCAGGGGCAATATGGAAAAGATGGCGGCCTGGCCCACGAACGCATGGAGGCAGCCCAAAAGGTAGAACTCCTGTTCCTGGATGATTGCGGAGACCCTGACCGGAGGGATACCAACCGGGATTTGCTGCCAGAGACAGATGACAAGCGCCGAATTCTATGGCAGGTGCTGGACCATCGGCATGGCAAACATCTGCCAACCCTCATCACCAGCAACCTGGACCGCTCAGGGCTGGAAACACAATGGGGCACCCGTCTGGCTGCCCGCCTGTGGGAACTCTGCTGGGTGGTGCCCGTGGGCGGCGTTGATTTGAGGGGCATCTGATGAACCACGTCCACCGTGTCTTTCCCTATCGCCATGAACTCGGAGGCCAGGGCGTTCTCTGCACCACCGAGCAAGCCTTTGCTGAGTTTGTCCAGCAGGTCATGCTTACCCTCAAGGTGAGAGCCCATCACCATCCTGGCACTTTGATGGGCAAAGCCTATAGGGTCAAGATTCCCGGCACTGGAAACTATATCCTGGTCTGCACGTTTGAGACCAATGAGCAGCACTACAGCGCGGATAGGGTGTCGCTGTTTTGCATGAATTGATGAAAAGGATGAAGGTGACGACCAATGGAGGTCTTGCCCAGTTATGACGCTGGCCAGAAAGGAGACCTCTTGCAAGCGCAGGAATTGCTGGCAGAGATGTCGAGAATGGCAACCCAGGTGAGTGCCCTCCTCGGGCGCAACCTGACCGTCAAGGGAGTCAACGGGACAAGCCAGGTAGAGATGGATGCTATCTACCAGGCCCATTGCCTGGTGCCCACCGGGGCCATCATGCGAACTAGCCAGTGGGTCAGGGAGGCGATTCGCCAATGATCCTCCTTGCCCTGGACCCCAGCCTCTCGGCCATCGGCTGGTGCGTGATGGACACTGACTTGCGGGACCACGAGTGCATCACCGCCGCAGGGGTATTCAAGCCCAGCGGAGACTCCCTAGACCTGAAACTGACCTCGGCATCCAAGTGGTTGGACAGTCTTGCAGAGCAGTATCGCCCAGAAACGATAGCCCTGGAGGTCCCCGTGGTGGCCAAGAATATCCGAACCACCATCAAGCTGGCTCAATTGTCTGGAGCCCTACGCTTGACGGCGTTTCAGTGGACAGAGAGGACCATTGAGGTCTACCCCGGTGGCCGGCTGGCAGGGCTGGGGTTGCCTATCAAGACAAAAAGGGACGATGCCAAGCGCCTGGTCACAGGTCATGTCAACAGCATCTATGGCCTGGACCTTGACCCGAAAAGAGAGCACGACATCGCAGACGCGGTTGCCGTGGCCCATGCGGCGTGGTCGATGCTGCGGCAGGAATGGTTCTGATAATGGTGATATTCGGGAACAACGCAGGAGGTTAAGGTGACGTGAGGGCACTGACACTATGGCAACCGTGGGCGACACTAGTCGCCATTGGTGCAAAGAGAATTGAAACACGATCATGGACTACAAGCTACCGAGGGCCGTTGGCGATCCATGCCGCCATGAGCACGAGGGGGCATGAGGCATATTGGCGCGAACCTTTCTTTGCTGAACTAAGGGTTTACCATTACAATAGGCCACACGAATTACCCCACGGTAGGATCATAGCAGTTTGCGAACTGACCGACATCCTTCCGACTGAGGATGTCCGAGGAATCATTGAGAACCGAGAATTGGCATTCGGTGACTATGGGGACGGACGTTATGCCTGGAGATTAGAAAATATCCATAGGTTGCCGATTGAAATGCCAGCGCGGGGATACCAAGGTCTGTGGCAGTGGGATTATTCTGGCGAGACAGCCGCAATTCAGAGGATGATTTATACATCCATGGACAACCAGAAAGGAGACACATAATGCCGACAACGCTTTACAATGGAGACATCGAACTGGACTTTGACGCGAGGAAACACACCTACACCCTAAACGGGATCAAGGTGCCCAGTGTCACAAAAATCACAGGAGTCCTTGACAAGCCCGCCCTCCAACATTGGGCGGTGAACACGACCCTGGACCATCTCAGGGACACCCTCCAGGCAGACACCCCATACACGGCTGAACAGATCCAGGGCATCCTCGATGATGCCAAGGGAGCCAGGTGGCGGCAGTCCAGGGAGGCGCTGAACATCGGCGGGGATGCCCACGATTGGATTGAACGCTACGTCAAGGCCAAACTCCTGAACATCTCAGGGGCCGAGATGCCCACCTATCCCCCTACCCTGGCAGCCGTCAAATCCTTTCTGGCATGGGAACAGGAGCACGAGGTCCACTGGGTTGCCTCCGAGCGCAAGGTCTATTCCAGGCTGCACAACTATTGCGGCACCCTCGATGCCCTGGCCGTGCTGAATGGGGTCCTGACCGTAATTGACTTCAAGACATCGTCTGGGATCTATCCAGAGATGTACTTGCAGGTCGTCGCCTACGCCCAGGCGGTAGGCGAGGAGGACGGCATCACCATCGGGGACGTGGCTATCGTGCGCATCCCCAAGGATGGGGAGATGGTAGAGGTTGCCATGTCGGCTGACAGCGGTCAGACGATGATGCAACTGTTCACTACGTTCCTGCACTGCCTGGGGATCTACCAGTGGAAGGAGGCAACCAAATGACTGTATCAAAGGTACTCATTATTTTATGTTCCTTTTTCCTAGCCTATACAGTCAAAATATTACTTTTTCCTAACGATTCTGAAAGATATAAACAGGCTGTTGGCTTGCTATCTATATCTACAATCTTGGCACTGGTTGCCTATTTTGTCCAAGTGGCGGTATGATCAAATGTCCACACTACTCGACATCGGCAGCACATTCGACTGGATCACGCCGCTCATAGCAATGATTCGGGATGTGGTAGACGGGCCGTCTCACACCTTCATTATCCCCTATGATTGTGGATGGAGCGGAAGAGAGATTGTTCGATTACTCAAGAGACGGGGTGTTAGCAGTTGGGGACACATGATTGTCAATCAGCAGTTTATGATCACAGTGCGACAACAGCAAGCACAATGGGCTTATCATATCCTGACACGGGCAGGGATTTCCGTAGAGTATAGAGTCACTGACAATACGGGATAGATTGATCCCCTGCATTGTCTGGGGATCTACTAGTGGAAGGAGGCAACTAGTAGACTATGATTTTATTGACCCACCTATCGTCGCCAACTTATAGAATCCTAGCCACCATGCTACCAAATCATTTTGGTAGCCTCATTCAGCCCAGATCGTATACTCACAAAGCGGCGATTGTCGAGGGCTGCTGGCGGGCAGCGGACAATGACGCATATAATAAATTCAACGCCGAGAGATTCCAAACTATGTTGAAGGTTCACCGGCCCTATTTGTCCCGATGCCTCTTTGTAGTTGCCCCAGATTCAGTAGGGGATCACGAGGCAACGCTGGCATTCTGGCACAATTGGAAGCGGACAATAAGCTACGCAGGATACCCTGCCGCCTTCGTGGCACAGGATGGATGCACAATCAAAGACGTTCCCTGGTCCGAGGCAGATGCTCTTTTTATCGGAGGACATGATCAATTCAAAGACAGTGATGCCATGCCCATTATCCGAGAGGCCAAGCGGCGGGGGCTGTGGGTGCATGTTGGCCGGGTAAACGATAGCCCGCGCCGTCTGCGTTACTGCCTAGAATTGTCCGTCGATTCAATCGACGGGACGGCATACGCGCAGAAACCAGACAAGATGCTGCGCTGGTATTTGAATCAGCGGGCGACATACGCAAGCCAAGGGAGGTTATTGTGATCTATATAATTTTGTACCTCGTCGCCATCGTCTTTGCCAACCTGGCCGTTGCTTGGTTCGGGCCTGGCGTGTCGGTGGTCAATGCATTCCTATTCATCGGCCTGGACCTGACTGCCCGCGACAAACTGCATGATGCCTGGCACAAGCGCGGCCTCGTGTGGAAGATGACTGCACTGATCGCCACCGGCTCGCTGCTGTCCTGGGCGCTGAACCGCAACGCCGGGCCGGTTGCGTTGGCCTCGTTTGTCGCGTTCGCTGGGGCTGGCCTGGTGGATGCCATTGTCTACCACTTGCTGGGCGACCGGGCAAAGCTGCTCAAGATCAATGGCAGCAACGTGGCAAGCGCGGCGGTGGATAGCGTGATCTTCCCCGCGCTGGCGTTCGGATTCCCGCTGATGGTTGGCGTGATGCTGGGCCAGTTTGTCGCCAAGGTCGGCGGTGGCTTCCTCTGGTCGCTAGTGCTGAACTGGCGACCACAGCGCAAAGTCAAGGGGGAGGCGCAATAAACTGCCCAGCCTACTATCTCCACCAGCCACTTCTGAGGAAAGAAAAAAGGTCAAGTACAAGTTTGGGCGGCTGTGTTCATCACTTACAGGACTTGAACCTGTAACCAAACGTTCCTGATACGTTCGCGCTGCCAATTGCGCTAAAGTGTGTAAGCCACCACCAGGTTAGGGTACTCGACCCGCAAGAAGTATACCCCACTTTCCCAAAGATGTCAAATTGGGGTCTTGACAGGCGCTGGAATCTGTGATATACTGTCTGTGTAATGACATTGTGCGGAGGGAATACATGGGAGAGCAAGACACAATAGGAAAACAGGATGTGACGCTGACAATCAGGCTCGGGTTGCCGTTGCGGAAACAGGCATCAGCCAAGGCCATAAGGGATGGCTTTAGCCTGTCAGGGGTTGTGCGAACACTCCTACGCAGATACGTGGCGGGGGACATCCAGATCGAGACAACGGTCACGATGTCTGAGGAGAAGGATGATGGATAGGCTCATCAACGCCGCCAGGAAATTCGATGCCGTGGACGCCATCGCCAAGTCAATCCCCTGGCTGTCGCCCATTCCCTCGGCCTACTTTGTCGCCCGCTCAGGAATGGCCCACCTGAGCCTGCCCCTGCCAGTGGCCATCGTCGTCGCTGCCATCATCGAAACTCTTGGACTCGCCACCGTCAACAGCGCCTTGGTTCTCTACGACTGGAACGTCCAAAAGCGCAAGAACGACCCGAAAGCACCGACCTGGATTGCCCTGGCCCTGGCAGGGGTTTATATCATCGCCACCCTGTTGTTGGTGGTGTTCTTGGAAGTGTTTCCGTTCCTGGCCACATACGCGCCTGGCCTCTTTCCGTTCCTGGCCATCGTCGGCGCGGTCAACCTGGCAGTCCTATCTCAGCACAAGCACCGTGTCGCCTCGGTGGATGAAGCCAAGGCTGAGGCCAAGGCCGGGAGGGAGCGCAGGAAGCGGGAAAAGGAGAGGGAGGAAGCTGAGGCGGCATTGCCACCGACACAGGTAGCGCAAGTCTCTGACTGGCGGCTGCTGGTGAATGATGGAGCCCTCGATCACATGAACGGCGACCGCCTGGACGCCACCACGGTTGCCGAGATTCTGGCCCAGAACGGTTATGCACAGCCCTCCATGCGGGCCATGCAGGGATGGGCCAAGAATTGGAACGATGAAAAGGAGACCAGCTGAGAGGAGACACTACTGCGGAATTCAGGGATGGGAGACGAGGACAATGGATGAAGATGGAACCGGGGAACTGACGTTTGACGAGGTTGACATGCAGGACATGATTGACGATTGGTCGCGGATCTATGCCGAGGGTGTACGCGTTGACGGCTGGTATTATGACTGCCGGTCGGCCACCGTGATTATCCGGCTGATTATCGAAGAGGGAGAGGACACCGACGCATGACACTAAGCTGGGGCCTGATGTGGTATGACGGAGATCCCAAGAAACCATTCATGGACAAGGTGGGCCAGGCTGCCCGGCGCTATCGGGAGAAATATGGGCACTGGCCCAACACCTGCTACGTCCATCCCAACATGGTAGAAACAGACCCGGTGCTGACCCCGGTTGATGGGAGGGGGTCGGGCACAACCATTCGGGTCACCACAGCGCCCAACATCCTGCTCCATCATTTCTGGCTGGGGGAGGCACAGGATGCCAGTGGGCAACCGGCTGCCCAACTGTCACTCCATGGGTTGCGCCATGAAGTTTGAGATTGATCGCAAGCGCCGGCTAAAATGGACCGTCCAGGATCTACTCTGGACCAATACACCTTGGTTCCTGCTCTTGGTGGTAGGAACCATCGTGGCGGTAGTCATTTCAGGAAAGGCAGAATGAGCAAGAGGGTCCAGTCCACAAGCCAGAAAGATACAGACCGGCTCATCGTGGAGCATGTCCAGGGACCAAAGATCCGGGGGGTGGATCTCGAGATGGGGGACAAGACCGACAGGACGGTGGGAATTGTCCTGGCCATTGTCTTTGCCCTGGCTGCCATCTTTGCTTGCGGGGCCTTGTCTGGCACGTCCACAAGCAGCCCAAGCAGAAGTAGCAAGCCCTGGGAGGGATGGGCCTATGTGCTCCCTGTCGTGGGCATCCTCCTCGCCATCCTGGCGCTGATGGTCCTTGTCTATCTCGGGGCCAGGATGTATCTGTCCCTGGCGCGTCTTTATGCGGAAGTCAACGCCCAGGACATTCAAGCCCGCGTGGTGCCGGCAGATGCCAACGGGAGCAAGGGGATGTTTGTCACCGGGGATAAGCGCGGAGCCGTAAACCTAGACGCACTGCCAGGGGCCACAGTCACCGGCCTTCACAAGGCAGATAAGGTTGTGGTGCCCGAGCCGGCAACCGAAGCCGAACAGCAGGCAGCCAACCAGGACAAGATGATCCGTCTTGCTACTGCTGCGCGGGCCATCCCCCCGCTTGGAGCGCCGAAACCGCCCCCTCAGATTCGGGAAGTGTCACCCGACTCGGAGGAGGTCGGATGGCTGGTGGATGGGAGAGAAGAGTGAGACCATACATTGACTTTGTGTCAGGTGAAAACACAGACAAGATCCCTGACTGGTTCACTGCCCAGCGTGAGGAGATTGATTGCCCATTCTGTGGACGAAAAGGATATGCCTGGAAACAGGAATATGCTCCTGCTACCTGGAACCAATGTCATCACTCTATCATTGCAGATGAGAATGGAATGATGGATGCAGATCATTGCAAGATGGGTTATCTTGTATGGCCTTTGTTCTCAGGAGAAGAGGAACCTCACATTGAGGACTGGGGACTTGGACAACGATTCATTAAGAATATTCCCAGCCGAGACAGGTTGCCAGAGCACTTGTGGCAGTACCTGAACGGCGAGGGGAAGCGTAAAGGACTTGCCACGTGCTTGATCTGTGACGATTCATGGTTCTGGAAACTGCCGCATCACATCAAACCACTGAAAGGATATGCGGGACCGTTTCCCTATTGTGAGGAATGCAACCAGCAATTCGGTCGATTCAGGCACATTCAGGCCATGCTAAGATTGTGGCGGGAATGGCTTGCCTGTTGTTATCGGGAAAGCCTGCGCAGCGTCGAGTATCGGCGTGTAACACGCACAACGCTGAATGCAGTCCTGGGCATTATGGCGCATGGAGGATAGGTGAATCCACGGCAGGTTGAACAGCGGGTGACTGATGCCCTCACACAACTGAAACTGTGCCATCGAGAACGTGGCGTCGTCCGGGGCCAGGTGTCCTTTACGGACATCTGGCACTGTGAGGATGTCCATGGGCGAGGCCCCGTGGTGGGCCTCGTGGTTGATGTTGCCAACCTGCCGCTGGGGGTAGACGCGGGAACCCTGACCAGTATCAAGACCCTGCACCACCTGGAAACGGTTCTGGAATGCACCATCAAGTGCCAGAACACCAAAGGTATTACCTATGCCGTGTTCCTAGATGAGCCACCCGATTCCAACATCCCAGACGCAGTGCCCTTCACCATGGAGGACCGCCCCGAGGGAGACTACATGATTCCCCTGGGCGTCGGTCCTACCGGGCCGGTGTGGAAGAGCCTGACCGAACTTGACTCCATCCTGGTGGCCGGCACCCGCCGCATGGGCAAGTCCACCTGGGTCAACTCGGTCCTCGCCGCGCTGCTCAAGCACCACACCCCCGAGCAACTAAAGCTGGCCATCATCGACCCCAAGCGGGTGGATTTTGGGGCCTGGGCCGCAGCTCCGCACTTGTTGTGGGAGATTGCCAGAGAGGCCCATGAGGCGGCCTTGTTATTGGAACAGATGTTCAAAGAGATGAACATGCGTTCGGCGGCCATCATCGCTGCCAAGTGCGCAAACATTGACGACTACAACAAGATTGCGGAGCAGCCCATGCCCCGCATCCTAATCGTCTGCGACGAGGCTGCATACCTCCAGGAAGTGGGGGAGGATGCCATCCAGATGCTGTCCCAGATCCTCAGCCTGGGCGGGGCCTTTGGCATCCATGTGATTGTTTCGACCCAGCGCCCGGATGCCCAAAGCATTTCCAGCCTGCTCAAGGCCAATCTGCCGGTACGCATCAGCTTTTGGTTCCAGGCCCCTATCAACTATCGCATTGCCCTGGAGCCACCGCAGGGGGCGCGGGTGCCGCGCATCCCCTATCACAAGGGACGATTCGTCCTATCCATCGACCATGCCTACCAGGTGCTCCAGGGCTATCGCCTGGACAACGAGGCCCTTTGGGCGCTGGCCGAGGAGGTCCAGGCCGGGCGGTCGCTGCCCATTCCGATGCGCCACCTGGAGATGATGCGCTGGGCGCGAGATGAAAACGAGGGTTATCTGTCCATTGCTGCTGTGGACAATTTCCTGGGAGAACGGCGGGAAGGAGAACCCTCCCGCAAGAAACTGTGCAAGGACTATGAGCGGGCGGGATGGCTGGAGAAGGACCCCCAGAAGAACAACGCTCGGCGGCTGACCATCCGGGCGGTTGGAATTCTTGAGAGGTTCGAGGATCTATGGCAACAATGATAGAAAAAGTGATGTCCTTCATAGGTGCCATAGCAATCGGTGTGGCAATCATGCTGAATGTCACGGCATTGATAGCCTCTATCAAAGGGAATATGGAGACCATCAATATCATCGGTGCTGCACTTTTTGCTTTGGCGGTCGGCCTGTCTTTTCTGTATATCGCAAAGGAAACACTGGATAGAATTCTGTCTTGAAAGGAGACATAATGGCTGAACTGTGGATGGAAACAGACGTTGAGAAAGCGAGAACCTATGCTGCCCCACCGAAGGTGCGAATGTATGCTGCACAAGAGTTTGCAATTGCCTCACCAGTCGAGGCAACATCCTTGATGCACAAACTGGAACAATCGCCAAGCAAGCCCCTGCTGGCATCAGCATTCACAGCAGGGGAAATCAGCATCATCCTCCAGCAAGGAAGATTTGTTCTTGCCGAAAAGTTGGGGGTTCGCGGGCTGACGCTGGATGATCTGGCATTGTTGTATGTCGTGGACAGTTTCGCCCTACTTCTCTGGCAGGTAGGCCGCACAGAACCCTTGCAACAAAGCATCAACGCTGGTTCAATGCCATCTGTGTCGCAGTCCATTTCCACTGCTCGCCAAGCGGCTGCCGCCGCTGCAATTGCTGCTGCCAGCCAAAGACAGATTGATTTTATGCCCATGCAGATGCCACGGGCACATAGGGTTCGTGCTCCGCGCTTGCGCCGGCAACGAGCACAAATTCCCCACAGTGATCCAGTCTTGGTGCTAGACCTACGACCTGGCAGACTCGATCTTGATGCTTACTACAAGGCCCAACGGAAATGGTGGGGAGCCTTCACCAATGGTGGAAACAAGGGTACTAGAATGGGTCTTAGGGATGCCAATAGGAAACTGGAAAGATTGGTAGAGACAACCAATAGTACCCCAGGCATCAGGCCACGGGCACGATTACTCCTGAATCAGGAATTTGCCAGGGTACGCGCCGATCTGGCAAGTATGCCGCAAATAGGAAGTTTCCAACGCCAACAAATAGATGATTTCACCATCGACAGGGTTTTCAGGGCTATATTCTATCTCATCTTTTTCGGTGCCATATTGGCAGCAACTTGCGCAATGCTGTATGGCATCTTTCACTTGATCATGATGTGAGGACAGGCACTGGGCCTGACCAGAAAGGAGACTCTGAATGAGTGAGCGTTTAGGAGGATGCGCGGAGGCGTTGCGCGTCGTGGCCTTGATTGTGTTGGTAGTTGGCCTTGTCGTCCTCATCGGGCTGGGCATCATCGTTTATGGAGATGCCCATGAGAAGCGGAGTGCCGCCATCGACACTCAGGCCAGGGAGAAAACAGCCCAGACGGAGATTGCCTGGAACGGGATAACCGAACGCACCGCCACCGAAGAGGAAGGCAAGACTAAGCGCACTGCCATCGAAGAGGAAGGCAAGACTGAGCGCCAGTTGAACCAGTTGAACCATGAGAAATTTCTACTGATCTGGGCAGAACAATCCTGGGAACAACGGCTTGTCATGTTGGCTGAAATCACCAGAGGTATGACCTCAGAGGAGCGCCAAGCACTCCTGCACATGATGAACGCCTATGAGGCTGGAAACACTGCTGAGGATCGCAATTGGACCCAAATCTTCGCCTGGGCATGGGCAATCTTCGGTGCCATCCTGGTGTTTTGGTTCCTGGGACGCCCATTGCTCAAGCGGGTCTTTATCTCTATGCCATGGGGATGGTAGTGAGCAGTGGTGGACAGGCACTGGGCCTGACCAGAAAGGAGATTGCAAATCCTTTAATCAAACTGATTGCCTAGCTGACAAACAAACAAAGTGGTGAAGAGAGACCGGGGCTACCATCATGGTAGCCCCGGTCTTTTTTGCGTTTAGGGGAGAATGGTCCTGCTCACCATGTACCTCGGGCGCACGTCCCGATAGATGTAGGAACGCCCCCGGTTCACAGCGTCAATCTCCTGAATCTGTCCCTGACTGCCTGTTGTGCCATTGTTGCGCAGGATGATGAGCACCAGCGGCAACTCGGACAGATAAGGCCCCCAGGTGTCCATGACCTCGGGCCAGACCTCATCCTCAGCCTCTGCCGCCGTCGCATACTCGTTGGTATCGTAATAGAATGCAAGCCCCACATCGCTGTATGCCCAGGCCACCCCATCTATGACCAGGCAGATTCCGCGATAGTAATAGGCATTGGTATACGATGGTGCCCCATCATCGAGGCCACCTGGCCCAAACTCTGCATCTCCAGGGTCTACAATCTTGGCACGTCCAAAGCCTGGACCATCCGGGCTTTCATACATAATGCCGCCACGGGCATGGACCAGCGTGGATGGTGGACAGCTCGGATACACGGCAAACCAGTAGTGCATGTTATCATATCTGGCCCTGGCCCTCTGCCGTGCCTGTTCCAATAGGATCTCCTTAAAGTTGTTCAGGATGTCCATATTGGAGGAAATATGCCTTGGCCTAGTATCCTTGCGATAGAATGTCATACTGTCTCACTTCTGGTCCACAATTCTGCCTTGCCTTCGATGACTTCCTCATTCTGCCCGTCGATGGCCCCGGCGACCTCGGTGATCCTCATGTCATATTCATTGCCCCACAACACCAGGGTCACCAGATCCCCCAAGGCCCAATCTCTCCCATACAAACACCACTCTGTCTGGACCGGCTTGAATGTGACAGTGGTGATGGCCCCCAGGTCCACCAGGTACTGCTCCAGGATGTCAGGAACACTGTCGATGCTTGCTGTGTCTGAGACATCCACATAATCCTCACGGCGACGGTAGGGACTCTCTGCGATGGCATCACTGTTTTCGGCCTCGACAATGTCCTGCTCTCCTCCCCCTCCCTCCCAGCCGCCATAGAGATAGGTCACTTCCTGAGTCCGACTTACCCCGACGAATGGTTCCAGCACGTTCTCAAATTCAAGGCTAAAGATGGTGGGATTGGCGGCATATCCTTTCCTGCGGTCGGTGCCATAGTAGGGACAGTAGGTGCGGAACTCAAAGCCATCACTGACGCGCACCACCCGAAAGTCGGTTTGCCATGTTTCCCCGGCCAGTGTCTTTACAGCCGTTAGGAGCCTATCATAGCGCCCCTCGTAGCAGCCATACGTTCCCTCGCCTCGGTTGCCCTCCACAGAAAAGTTGCTGAACTGCCTTTCCAGCGCAGCCCCGCCCCCCATGGACTCTGAAACCATGGCCTTCATCACATCATCGGCAGGTCCAAACATCCACCAGATGCCATAGTCCCGCCACTGCTGCGAGGCGCTGGGCACAGGAGTCAGGACGGGTTGGTCTATCAACCACTCAGGACTCATGCCGGTGCTGGCCCAGTAATGCTCGTCAAACTGCCCCGTCATCAATTCTTCTGGATTGTGGTGAAACCCATAGAATTCCTCATAGTAGCCTGAACCATAGTCCCGCTCTACGAGGATGCCATAATCCACCCGAAAGAGGTCTTTGGTATCTGTCTCGGCTACGAATTCGGCCCGGTAGACGGTGGCATCGTTCAGCTTGTGATGCCAGGCGATGGATAGGAAGTCGGATTCGTGAACCCCACTGGCATGGAGGAGGGCCAGCTTGGAGCCGGTCCAATCGCACAGCCACACCTGGTACTGGGCAAACTCAGGCATCGGCAGTCCAGCTCATCTCAATCCCGAGCAGTCGCATGGCGCTGTTGTAACTGTCGGCTGCGCCGTCTCGGTCCAGTTTGATGATGATGATGTCGCCGGCATTGATGGCGAACGCGGCGATGAGCTGATCCCGGTAGACAGTGGTATTGACCCTGGCCTGCTGGTCTGGGGTGATGGTGCCATTGGTGTTGGCCAGGGTCCCCCCATAGGGACCGGCATAGGTGTTATAGTCCCACTGGCACAATTCCGCTCCACCCCCAGCTCCATTCACATCTGGCACCGACCAGACATAAATGTCTACCTGGGCGCTCACCAGCCCTGTGGGAGCCATAAAGTAAACCCATCCCGTGTTGGTTGCGGCATCCACAAACTCCCAATAATCATAGGATGCACCCGCCGTCCAGGTGCAGGGATTCGTGCTATCGGGCTCAATTTCCCCAGAACCCTTGATCTCGTAGCGTGTCCGGTCTGGAACTTTGACCGGCGTCACCGCACCCAGGGCATAGTGCTCCGTGTCCACGGCATTGGCTGGCCATTCCGTGGTCCATTGGCAATATTCCCTGGTGTCGGTCAGGGTGATGGCCCCGGCTGCATTCACTAGCACGGTGGCCAGGGGCACTTCGTAGATGGCCCCGGCTCCCTGGGTCAGCGCCGGCACGGCAGGGACAGCAGCCTCCGTCCCAACTACCCTTCCGATTCGGGCTGTCTGAATAGACCAATCCCGCCGCACGACAATGCGGTCATAGCGCGATGTGCCGGCGCTTGGCGTGGGGATGTTGACTGTCACCCCGGCGTCGTTCTCGTAGAACATGCCATAGATGATAGCCGCCCCTGTGTCCACGCTGACCGGACTGGAGGCCCCAGTGATGGCCAACTCATTCAGCCAACCACGGAGTACCCCCCGGTTTCCGGTGCCATTCAAGAGCGCCCGGAAAAAGGTATCCATCATGTGGCTTTGTGTATAGGGGCCACCATCCCCTGCAACCCCATCCCAGAACATGCTCGTTTGCGCCATGTCAGCTATCCGCCGTGTATTCGAGTTCGATCAGGTGGACAAAGGAATTGTATCCGAGTGTGTCCCCACCGGCTGCTCCGTCACGGTAAACTTCCATGTGGACAATGTCTCCCGCTGATAGAGTCAGTGTGGTCAAGGCATCCCGATACATATAATCATGCAGCCGATTATCATTGGCAATAGCCAGGGTTCCTGCCTGATTGGCCAATACAGCACTGGGCTGCGCATCCCAAGAACTCCATCCCCACAAGACATCGCCGGCAACAACAACATCCGACCCTGGGCTATTCCAGACATAAAGTGTCATCGTGGCGCTGCTGATGTCGGATGGCACACGAAAGGTAACCCATATTGTGTTCAGCGCGGCAGCAGAAAAGCTCCATGCAGGGAAATAGGGCACTCTCGTTGTCTGGGGATAGTTGGTTGGCGGATTGGTTGCATCTGGCTCCATGGCCCCATAGGGAAAGTAGACAGACCGCGCCTGGTTCTCCAGCTTTGCCGTCGTCACCGCATCGTTCTGAATGTGGTCTGTCTCAACCACATTGTCCTGCAAAATAGTGCTGAACTCACAGAAATCACGACCATCGGTGATCAGTGTGATGATTCCTGCCAAGGTAGTGACCTGGGCCAGGGGGATGTCGTAGGTCACCCCTGGGTTCTGCACCAGGGCCGCCACCTGGGTCAGCCTAGCCTGTGGCGTAGCCCAGTCTCTGCGCACGACCACCCACACCGTTGAGTTGTTGGGTAACGCCACGGTGGCGGCTGCATCATTCTGGTAGAACAGGCCATAGAGGATACCCCCTCCAGTATCCACACTGGCATTGAGGGCACCCCCGTCAGTGACCTCCAATTCATTCAGCCAGCCCTTGAGGACTCCTTGATTTCCGGTGCCGTTCAGGAGTGCCCGAAAGAAGCGGTCCATCAATTCATCATCGGTGATGCTGACCGCATCTCCTGTGGCGCTCCCATCCCAGAACCTACTGCGCTCTGTCATTACAGATACCCTGTGTAGACCAATTCAATGCCTAGAACCAGAGAGGTTGCAGGGCTAGAATCTGCCTCGATGACATACAGGACAACCTCCTCACCAGTAAGATTGGTGACGCTCATCAACTGATCCCTGCCCACGGTGCCATTCACTGCCGTTGTACTGCAAGCCACTGTTTCATAGTCTCCAGAATAGGTAACTGGACCCCCATCCACATAATGTTGCCAAGCACTGTTGACCTGACCCAGATTGCTGCCATCGTACATCCACCATAGGTATACGTCGATGTCTCCCGAGGCCCAGTCATCAGGCACCTTGAAGGACCAATGGCCCATCGGGTCAAAGTTTACAGTTGCCGTCCAGCCCTCCTCAGAAACTGCGGCGGACTGCCAGACAAAGGCTGTGGTTCCCCCAATTAGCCTCGCTGCGGCAGAATAGGAAAACTGAGTGCTGGTTGGAGCAGTAGGCGATGGCTGCATATTCCCACCGCCCAGGAATTTCCGCTTGGTTCTTGTCGCTCGGGCGTTATCGTCTACAGACTCATTGGTCAAGTGCGCCGTGGCAAACGCATCATCCTGTGGATAGACGGTGAACGTCACAAACTCCCGCGCATCGGTGACGGTGATCACCCCGCCCGTGGTCACCTGCAAGGTCGCCAGGGGAATGTCCCAGATCCCCGTCCCATCTGGGGCCGCACTCTGGGTCATGGCTGGCACACCACTGCCCTCTATCCCGGCAATTCGTGTGATCCTCGCCGTCTGTGCTGCCCAATCCCGCCGCACGACAATCCGGTCATAGCGCGTGTCGCTGGAAGGGCTGGGCACCGCCACATTCAGGCTGGCATCATTCTCATAGTACAGGCCATAGACGATGGCCGCCCCTGTGTCCACTGCCACTGGGGTAGCTACGCCAGTCACCGCCAATTCGTTCAACCAGTTGGCCAGGACACCCCGGTTGCCATCCCCATTCCACAGCGCCCGACCCATGATGTCCACCCAGGGGGACTCATAGTCCTCGTGGGCCATGTGGTAGCCCCCATTGGGCGTCCAGGTATCGGCATCTCCCAGGCTTGCGCCGTTCCAAAAGAACGATTTCTGGGTCATGTGCCCAAAACCTCCACATACCAACAGACCTGCACGGTGGTCGTCAGGTTGACCGCGCTGCCGGCGCTCCACCAGGTCAGGGCGTTGGCCCCCGGCTCTAAGGTGAACGTGCCAAAGTCACCGCCCACATAGGTAATCAGATTCGTGCCCGCACCATTCTGGACAGTCTTGTCCGGGATGTTCAAAGTCACCGTCTCGCCGGCAGAGATGGTGTAGCCATCCCATTGCAGTACCGCCCCATTGGCGGCGTTTGTCAGTGTCCAGTCCTCGGTCGGCCCGGTGATGGCAATGACCGGCTTTGTCTCCCAGGACCCATCATTGTTCGCTGTCAGGGTCGCTGTGCTAACCGTAGTGCCCAGCAAAAATGGCCCGGTGAATGCCAATTCTAGTTCTGCGTTCTGGGTCAAGGTGCTGGTCGAGACACAGGTCCTGCCACTCGCATCCCGCGTTTCCCCCACATCCAATGGGCTGTTGACCCACTTGGGAATAGGATCGTAGGCAGTCAAGACCACAGTTCCAGTCTGTACCAACGGCGTGGGTTGTTCCTGGCTGGACAGGTCATATCCTCCCGTCACCCACACGTTCTGGTACTCAAACTTGAGTCCGTCCGGGGTGATGAGCCGCAGGATATGCGCTCCATTCTGCGGACTCAACATCTCGATGTTGGCCCGGCGCTTGGCATACATATCCCCGCGTCCACATCCCCGCAGGTAGAGAACCAGGTTGATCACCCTGGGCCGAACGGCATAGCCCCAGTGGCTCTCACCAACCTGGAATGGTGCCCGCGTGGTCCAATGCTGGATAGGCGGCATTCCCAGTCCCGAGACCTGCTGCCCCAACCGTCCAGGGAACGACAGGGGATAAACAACCCCATTGGCGTCCTCCAGTTCCAGTTCTGGTGCAGGTCGGTATCCTCGCAGCCTCATCGTCGTAGATTCCTCAACGTCATCTCATAACCGGCCAGGTCGTCCAGCAGGCTGGCCTCACTCTGATAGCGGGGATAGTTGGCCGTGACCGACAGATTGGTCTGGTTCGTCGTTTGCTGGCTCCCGGCAAATATGCCTGGCGGCAGGCTGACATGCTCTGCCGGCATGACGCTGCGCATCCCAGAGGCAGTCACGTCGAACGCAGCCTGGATGTTGGCCTGGATGTCGCTCAGGTCAAAGCCCTTCTCGTACCCGGCAATCTGATCCTTGCCGAACTGCTCAAACCACTTGGATGGGGAATTGCCGCCATATTGGGCATTGAGCCAATCAAAGTAGGCTTTCCAGGTCTCGTACATCCCCCCCGGTCCAAACAGGTGCCGCTCCAGGTCCTCACGTTGGCCCTGATACGCATCCGCAAACGCAGTGCTTTGTTTGGACAGTTCATCTATGATGACCAGTTTCTGTTTGTCCATCTCTGCCAGGATTTTGGCCCGTTCCTCAGACTTTGCATCCTGGATCTGTAGCAATTGCTTGGCATAGTGGGCTCTTAATTCTGTTTCACGGTCGGAATAGTTCTGGCGCTCATCCTGCAACTGCTCCTGGAGGCGCTGCCGTTCCTCTTCGGCGGCGGCCTCCAATCTGGCCTTTTCCTCAGCAAGCTGGCGGTCCAGGTCATCAAGACGTTCCTGGTATCGCCGCGCAATCTCCTCCCGCTCTCGCTGGTTCTTGATGCGCAGTGCCTCTTGTTGCCGTTGGTATTCCCGCTCAATCTCGGCCAGTTCCCGCTGGTGCTGGATCTCCAGGTCCTGCAATCGCTGGTTGTACTGGCGCTCCTTCTCGGCCTTTTCCCGCTCAAATCGTTCCTGCTCCTGGGCAAGCTGTTCCTGGTATGCCGCCTCGCGGGCTGCCTGCTCCTCTTCCAACGAGCCTTCCAGGTTTTCCAGGCGCTTCGCCTGTTCCCTGGCAATGTCGTCGGTAATATCCTCCTGAGCCCAGGCATAGTCCTCATCTATGTTGGCCAGTTCTTCGAGGAGGGCCGCATAGAGTTCGCGGAAGGGTCCCCCTACCTCGTGAGGCTCAACCTCAATTTCCCCGAGAAAGATGGACCGCAGGAACTCTGCGTACTCATCGGCGTAGTTGCTATTCTCCAGGCGCTCAAGCGCCTCGCGCAGGAATTTGAGGCGCGTGTCACTCCGCTTTTCCTCAAAGTCCTCTTCGAGGTCATCCAATTTCTGTTGCTTGATGTTTTCAATCTCAAGCAGTTTGTTGGCGTGTTCCTGGGCCAGGTCCTCCAGGTCAGAATAATAGTCAGCTTGGAGGTCATCCATCCTGCGCTGGTGGTCGCGCTCAATGTCCTCCAGGTCCTGGACCAAGTCCCTGGCCAGGTCCTCACGCTTTTGTGCATATTCCCGCTCGGCATCCTCGATGTTTTGGAGGCGGTCGATGGCCAATTCTTTCAGGGCGTTGTTCAGGTCGCGCTCGGCATCTTCCAGGTCCTGCTGGAATTGGATGCCCAGCTCGGCCCGGTCGCTCCAGTAGTCAGCTACGGCATCGAGGATGTCCCGTTGTAATTCGACATCAATGTCGGCCAGGTCCTGGAGAATGTCGGATACTGAGTCGGCATGGTCCTCTTCCAGGCCGATGAGGGCATCGTGCAACTGTTCCCGCGCCCGTTCCCTGGCCTCATTCGCCCGCTGGTCGGCGGCAATCAGTTGATCGGCTCCCTTTTCGGCAACCTTTCTGATGCGGTCCTCAAATTCATCCTGGGCCTCTACAAAATCAATAAAGGACCGCTGCCACAAATCAAGGGAGTGCGCTCCTTCTTGGGCGGCGGTGACAACCGCTCCCGCTGCCCTGGATACCGCATCAAATTTGTCAACGGCATCTCCAGCCTCAGACGCCATCCTGGCCATGGATTCACCAACTCCATCGGCCCCACTCTGAACTTCTCGCTGGACCTGGGCGACGGTTTTCATAGCCTCGGCAAAGGCATACGCCTGGGTTTCAGAATATCCCAGGCTGATGGCCAGGTTATACATCGCCTCTTCATCGGCAAGGATGGCAAGTTCGGCAGCATTCATGGACTGAGCTGCATTGCGCAACCCATCTGCCACAAAGTCCAGCTTTGTCCTAAATTCCCCGGTTGCCGTAGATACCAGAGAGAAAGAGTTGTAGGTATTGATGAGACGGAACGTCAGTTCCTGAATTTCATCCTGTGCATTCTGTAACTCCAGTGCTTGCAATCCCTCACCGGCCTCCTGAGAGGCTTTGGCAATCTCATACAGGCTTTCACTGAGTTCATAGGATGCCAGTTCGGCAACCTCAATATTGGCTCGATAATCCTCATAGCTGTCCGAGGCTTCCAGGATGGCCGCTGCCTCTGCCTGCCGTGCATTGTCCACCGCATCCATAGCAGCAACAAGCCCCACGAGGCCGACAATCAACCCACCGGCTCCCAACAAAGCCAGCGAGGAAACGCCCATGGCCCCAGACAACGCGATGAATCCAGCCCGCAACTTGGCAAGTTGCGGCAATAGGACAATTGCCGTCCCGGTCAAACCCGCGAGGGCCGAGGCCGATCCCCCTGTGGCCAGGATGAATACTTGCATGGGGTCTGACAGCTCTGTGGCGCTCTGGATGAGGTCCCGCACCAGGGGGAGGGCTGCATCCAGTGCCGGCGTCAGGTGTTCTCCAAACTCCTCAGCCAGGTCTGCCACGTCGGTCTGAATGGAGCGGATTTGTTTGGCAGCGGTGCCCATGGCAGCCTCATAGGCCCCGGCAATCGTCGGGGCCTGGGCCAGGACTTCGTTGAAGGCCGCCTGCTGCCGCTGGGCCACCGTCATGTCTTTGACGGCAACCCCGTTGGCCTGTGCCCAATTTTCGTAGGCAACATTGAGGTTGATCATCAACCCGTAGGTGCGCAGCACCCTCGGGTTCAGGGTTGTGATGCCCCGGACTAGACCCTCAACCGCCACAGAAGAGTCCTGCATGGCGAAAGTGGCTGCATCCTGGGCCAGCCTTGCCAACTCTGTGGACCGCTGCCAGTCTAGGTTGTAGCGGATGAGCTGGGCAACGGTTTCATTGGCCACAAGACCGGATAGGTGCAGTTCTCGCACTCCCTGGACCTGTTCTTGTACCGCCTGCGAGGTCAGGGACGATGCCCTGTCCAGGTCTCCATTGGCCTCTGCCAGCCGCTGGGCATTGATGCGGGTGATTTCCAGGATGGCTCCCAATTCCTCGATGCGAGACGCGGAGAGACCGATGGCCCCAAGCATACCCAGGCCCGCCGTGCCGGCAGCCGCCAAAGAAACGCCAAGTGCCCTGAAATCCGCCTGTGCCTTCTGGGCTGATTGCCCTGCCTGGGCAGACTGCTGGGAGGTTTGGTTTAGGGAGTTGGAAAACTGGTCAAGGGCATCGTTGGCCTTGCCAAGTTTCAGGATGAACTCGTCATATCCTTGAACGACGAGTTGTACGCCACCCTGCGGTACAGGCATTTCCTATCGCCCCCGTTTCACTGCCTGGGACAATGCGTCCTGGCGGTGCATGTCCAGTTCTCGATGGCGGGAGTACCAGGCCATCACCTTGGCCTTAAACCGGGATGGATATTCCCCAGACTCCCATTTCCACATATCAAGTCCCGCTGCCGTCGCCGCTTCCCACTCCATCATCGGCTGGCTCAGTTCCAGCCCCGTCCTCGCCGCGTGTTTCAGCGGATACTCTGCTACGTCCTCGCCGTGTCTGTGAACCCAGAAACGTGTCGCGGGCTTGCGCTACCTCCAGGGGGCGCACTCCATAGAGCGGGGCAATGGTGTGCATGTCGGCCCCCGCTACTGCGACGTACCGCTTATACAGGTACTCCAGGTCAAAGTCATCCTCAAAGTCAAACCCGTCCAGGTTCAGGCGACCTTTCTTGGCCAGGAATTTCAGGCGTCTCAACCAGGTGGTATCCTCTGGTAGTCCATCTACCAGGTCCACACCGAACAGACACAGGGCATCCAGCACCGCATCCCCACGCTGGACATTTATTCGCTCCACGGCGGCAAGGTAGACCGGGTCGTTCGGGTTTTCCTCTTCCCGCTCTTTGGCCTCAATCCAAACCCTGGGAACATCTGGATACGGAATGCTGGCCTTGACATCCTCAACCAGGGATGAGGACACGGCTTTGAGCTGCACCCGGACCCCGCTGGTCAGGGTGACGATAACATCCACGTCACCCTGACCTGCGATTTCTTTGGCGCGGTCTTTTACCAGCGCCTTTGGGTTCTTACTGTTTCCATTCATCGTGATTGTCTCCTTTCTTAGGTGACCAGGCGATGCCTAGTCAGTCCCCACGACGATGATGCCATCGGTGGCATTGTCGGCCAGGCCGACGCCCACGACATGGTTGGCATCGTAGATACACGCAGCCAGCGCATTGATGCGGTCGTTGGCGGGAATGGTCGAGGTCCCTTCCGGGATGATCTGCCACGAATACCCGCCATCGTAGGTCCGCAGGATGCGGCCTGCCGGTGTGGTGGTTGCGTGGGCCAGGTAGCCCACGTTTCTGTTGGAGAAGGCGATGTCGTAGACGACGCCAGCCCCGCTGCCAGGGAAGCCCTTGAGAGTCCAGGTCGTGCCTTTGTCTACGGTGTAGTACAGGCGACCATTCGAGGTTCCGATGAGCCAGGTCAGTTCGTCCTTCACCCAGACACAGTTGAAGTGGATGCCAACCCCCAGGCCAGGGCCAGGGAGAGACGACCAACTCAGGCCATCCTCGGTGTAGACCAACGCGCCGTTGTTGCCGACCGCCACACCGAATTCATCGGACATCATGTGGACGGCGTTGAGGTTATCGGACACGGCAACCCCGGCATCCAGGACGGTGACACCAGCGGTGATGTCGTCGGTGCGGTAGATGTAGCCGCTGGCACCGACGATGTAGAGATAGCGCCCGCCTACTGCCCGCCAGCAGTCGTTTGGTGCCCCCACAAAGCCCGTGGCGATCTCGGTCCAGTCCTCGTCATAGCCGACTGTGTCAATCTCGCTCTTGAGCGCATAGTGGGCGCTGCCCGAGGCGTTGGAGACGACGACGACATAGGCACCGACACATCCCACAGCCGATGGGTCCTCTGCCGCGCCCAGGGTGTCGATGTCGTCTGCATACCAGTTGGACCCATCCGCAGTGTGGATGATGTCTGCCGGCGTCCCAGGGGACCCGCCTGCCGCACTGGAGATAGCATAGATGTGCTGGCAGCCGGTGCTATCCTCCTCGCACTCCCCACAGGCTACCTGGTCGCAGATGACCACGTCCAACACTTCATTCGTGACGATGCTGCCCGCGACCTCAGCCACCGAGAGCTGTAGGATCTCGTAGAGGGTCGCCGCGCTGATGGCACCCGTTTCTTGAACCGGGTTGCGCTCGTCCGAGGACAAGGCCCCCAGGTCGTCCGTGGACCAGTCGGAGATGTACGCCCCCTCCATCACAAGTGCTTTGGTGAAGGTGTTGAACAAAGTCGGGTCCGTGCATTCTCCAAAGTGTACGTGAACATCGACACCGCACCCGATTTCTGCCAGTCGCAGCAGTTCAGACGCCGTGTCGGCCAGATAGCGACTGACCAGGTCCATGGTGGCCCGTTCCTCCGCACCCCTGACGGTGTCTACCTCGGTAAACTTGTCATACTGGATGTCGGACGGACATTCGATGGTGGTCAAATCGCCATAGCTTTTGGATACTGCTCCCGCTCTCATGCAGCCTTGATAGTTGGGGGCGTGGTCCGGTCGCCCACCACCATCAACAAGAAAGACGCGGGAGAATCCAGTTTTGGCATAACTAGCCATGTTCTGCCTCCCTATACAAGTGGATCACTTTCTTCCGCATTGCTCCAAGGATCGCTCCCTCGAGTCCTTGCCTTTGCTGCACATCCAGCCAGGAGTACAGCCCCGCGTCCACCAGCAGGTTGTGTAAGTCCCGTTTGATTGCCTCCCAGTCCATGCCCTCCAGAACGGGCGGGTCCTGGAGGATGCCCTGGGGGGCAGCCTCATCGGGATCTTCTTCACGCACCAGTGAACGGTGTTTGTAGCCGTTGTTGTCTGTCCATGTAACTGCTCTCATACGGCAAAGGCTCCCTTTTGCTTTCCACGCACAAGGTTCTTGAGATACCTCCATGCTTCCATTTCCCCTATGCGCGTCCCGAATGGGTTGGAAAGATCGTCCCACAACACTGAGTAACTGACATCGCCGGCATCGGCAGCCACGTCCGTTTGCAACCATCGAACCAATGCACCCGCCGACCCACAGGAGCAGACCGGCCTGCGCAGCCTGGACGTGGCCAGCCAGGCGATGATCTTGGCCCATTGATCAGAGAGACCATCACACCGCCTGCCGGCGAGATTCAATTCACTCAGGTTTCCACAATAGTAATACAACTTGACCTCATCTGGGTCCCTGCACACCGACCAGCTTGCGGCTGCCCATTGCGATTCACTGTCATCGTAGGTTGCCGGCGCGGGAACCACAATTCCCTTTTCGGCGTCTCGGATGTGGGCACACCCATTCTGCTCAGTCAAGGTACACGCCGCACAGCCGGCAGTTCCACAGAAGGTACAGCACCCGCCACTGATGGCTCCTGGTTGCGGTTCCCAGTACAACACGGCGCTGACCGCCGTTGGATCATTGTACTCCCGATAGACATCTGCCTCAGTCACATAGACCCCTCCATCGTCCAAGTTGACTGATGGCACTCCATCTGCCTGGGTGGGGAAGGCTTCCCAGTTTGCCGGTTCGATAAACTGCCATTTCCAGAAGGTGGCCGTCATCACGCCGCCAGCGATGACCTTGGTGCGGGCCGGTCGGATTTCCCATTCCGGTTCGCCATTGTGCCCGGCGAAATAGACCTTGACCTCGCACTCATCGGTCAGGGTCGTGGCAATGGTCACGGTAGCTGTTTCGTTGAACCCGTCGCCATCCTCATCACTGTAGACCAGGGTTCCCCCTGCGACAGTTACTTGACCGATGAGGGTTGTGGCCCGTTGTCCCGGTTCGATGATCTTGCCATAGGCAGTGCGGATGCTTTTGTGTTGGCCTCGCACATTCAAAGCGCCGATGCTATAGTATTCCGGGCGATGGAACCGTGGAAACATCTTGACATCTTGGGCAATCCAGCGGGGTGCCGGCCACCAGCCAAGATAGTCAGCGATGGACTGCTCGGCTATGGCAATCTCTCGGGCGATGTCCTCCCGGCTGCTGGCATCGGCGTGTTGCCAGGGATGCTGGTAGGTGATGTCATTACACGAGTTGTCGAACGGAAACACAATCGCGCTCAGGCCCTGGTTGAAGTGGGGTGGGGTCAGGCCAATGATGGCCGCATAGCGGTCTAAAGCCAATAGGGTTGGAGTGCTTGCCCTTGCCATCTTAGTTCCCCCCTTATCCCCCCTGCGTATGTTCGTGCCACACGATGCGTCCCCCATAGGAGAGTAACATCGCCGCTCCGCTCAGAGCCAGCGGCAGCAACACAGGCCACCATAGCAACCCAAACAGCGCACAGAACGCGCCGGCCCACAGGGAGATGCACCAGAAGCAGGATAACTGCTTTCCCCAGAATCCCCGGTATTGTTCCTCTTTGTAGACCCCAGACCGATAGCGCAGTCGTTCAAATACATCCTTGGGACCCGCCTCCATGTAGAACATGACCGCCACGCGCCAAGTGGCCAGGACCATCACCGCTGCCTGGACAGGCCCCACGGTCAGATATTCTCTGAGAATGTCCCACCACTCAAGCCCCATCTGGCACTCCCTGCGCCATGCGCATGGCGGCGGTGTAGATCATATTCGCCCGTACCTCTCCGACGCCCCGGATGCCGGTCAACCCCTCCTGGCCCATGGCAATGACCTGCTCCAGACTGACAATGCCTTGCTCGGCAAATCCCTTGGCGATGGTGGCAGTCACCCCCGCCAGCTTCTGGGGATCAAATTTGCCGCCATTGATGGGCGCTTCATCAGTATGCGTCCCAGCCAGGATGGCGTCAATGTCCACCATCTTCGGGGGCGGTGGTGGTTCGTGTGATTCTGTTTCATTCGGCACTGCCGGCGCAACCTCAACCGCCAAGGGTTCTGGGGCTGGCAGCGGTTCCCGCTCCTGGGCCACCGGCCTGCGCTCCACGATGGGGTCAAACAGATGTTGCGCGAGGCGAATGTCCTCCCGATGAACCAGGAACTTTTCACCGCCTCCCCGGAATCCGTAATGGATCTTCCATCCCTCGCGGGTGGCTATCATGTGCAGCCCCTCGATGCGGTTCGCAAACGCAGCCGCACCGACAAGCGTATGCTGTCCCCGGTTCGGATGCCGGTACAAGCACAAAATAAAGTCCTCATCTGCCGCCAGGTTGAGAACCGGGGCATTGGATGGTATTGCCCTACTTGGAGACGCTGCCCCAACGGGCGCTGTTTTCCTTCCACCACATCCTCCACACATCTGTATCTCTATCCTTTCATGCTTCTCCCGCAAGTATGCGAATAGGTTTTCGTGTTGCTCAGTGCCTATGTCACGGCGCTGCCCAAGATAGAAATGGTAGACCACCAGCGGTTCTGGCACCCTGCGAAAGCACTTGCCTGCCTTTGCCAGCCGCCACCAATAATCCACATCCTCCCAGGAGACCATGTGGGTGTCAAATCCCCCTACCTCATCGTGCCACGCCTTTGGAACCAGAGAAGTAATGAGGTTCCAGGTAAAGACCGAGCGCGGGTCTCCTTCCGGTTGCCGCTGTGCCCTGGCTACATCATACTCCGGGGCCTCATAGCGGATGGCGGTCAAGCCATCATCTTGTCGCCACAGGATATTGCGTTGCAGCTTCTCAGACAGGCCCCCTGGGTCCTCGATGAATGCCTTGCCCACATAATCGCTGTAGACAATGGATTCCTGTACGTCCCATTCGCTCAACATCCGTTCGATGGCGTGGGGATACAGCCAATCATCGGCGTCCAAAAACAATAGGAATGGTGCCCTGGCAAACATGGCTCCAAAGTTACGGGCCGCCCCGGCTCCCTCTTGCCGTCCTATGCCCCGCCATTTCACAAACGGATAGGCGTCCATCAGGCGCTGGGGCGCAGGCTGTTCGCTGTCCCAGACGACGATGGTTTCCCATCTTCGGAAGGTCTGGGCCTCAATAGAGTCCAGGGCATCCTCCAGGGGCTCCACATGCCTGGGACCCGCCACGGGGATGATGACGCTGACAACGGGCTCATCATACTGCCGCACCGGATGGCTCAGGCGCTGTGGGGTGGCATAGGAGGCGAATGGATGCTTGCCATCTTGGACCCATGGATGCCAGGCCAGCCAGTCCGGTTCCTGGTAGTCCTGGGCACCTGAGACACGCCCGGACATCCAGGAATAGATGAACAGGGGTTCTGCGGTGACCTTTTTGCCCTTCCAACCGTAGGCCCCTGCCCTCAGCCAGAATTCGGCATCCTCGGCCCCGGCCCCGATGGGACAGTACCGCTTTTTGTAGCCTCCCAGGGCCTGCCACATCTCACGCCTGAACACGCAACAAGTAGGCACCTGATTCTGTTTCTTGAGTTGATTGTCAAAGTTCCAGTCTGCCGGCCAGGGGCTGACCCCCGTGGACCCATCTTGTTTCACCCAGCGCAATCCGGTGTAGGCAACGCCCAGGCTGTTGTCCAGTTCCATTGCCCGGACACATCGTTCTATCAGTTCAGGTTCCATGGCATCGTCGGCATCGAGACAGCAGATGTAGGTGGCCTCGGTGTGTTCGATGCCGGTGTTTCTGGCAACCGCCACACCCTGGTTGTTCTGATGGACGTAACGCACCCGCCGATCTCGCTGGCCCCATTCCGCAACCGCTGTGGCGGTGGCTCCCTCATCCGGGGAGCCATCGTCCACGACGATGATGTCCACAATCTGGTCATAGGTCTGTTCGATGGCGCTCTCGATGGCCCGACCGACCTTGGCGGCATACAGATAGCTTGGAATGATGATGGCTACGGTGGGTTCAGGTCGCGTAAGGGCTTGCTCAAAGACCTGGGCCACCTTCTGGCAAGCCATCTCCCAGGTATAGGGCTTTACCATGTGTCTGGCGTTTGCCCCCAGGGTGTCCCGGTGTTTCAGGCAGTAGGCCAGCCCATCAATCAGGTCCCCAATGTCCCCCGGCCTGGCCAGGTAGCCGTTGGTGCCGTGCTCAACCAGGTCCAGGTTGCCACCATGGGCATACCCCAGCACCGGGACCCCCGCAGCCATGGCCTCTAGGACCCCGATGCCAAAGGTTTCCTTGGTAGTGCTGAGGTAGACGTTGGCTCCCTGGACCAGTTGCCGCATCTGCTCATGGGGCACGACGCCAATCTCTGAGATATTGGTCCGACGCCTGCGCGGTGCAAAAGTTGTGACAAAGTGATTGTGAACGAAGGCGGTGGCCAGGTCGCTGAGAGGGCTGGGGTCGCACACGTCTCCCTGTCGATTCTTGTTCCACAGGATGTACCCCCCGTTTGGCCTGTCATGTTGCCATTCATCCCACTCGATGCCATGGCCCACGACCACCGGGATGCGCCTCATGTCGCGGATGACCGACTCGGCCACCCAGGCGCTGGGGACGGTGATTACCCTGGCCTGGCGCATGGTTTCGATGACACTGGCGTTGGCTTTGTACTCCCAGCCTGCGGCGGCATAATCCGCCGACCAGTAGAGGCCATGGGTCATGGCCACGTCCACGTGTTCTGTGTTCGTGCCAGCATGGCTGACCTTGAGGTCATAGGACTCGCCTTCGCTCACGAATTCCACACCAAATGTGGGGCAGTGGCGATGGTATGCCTCTACGACACGTTTGATGCCCGATTCCTCAGAGCGAAAGTGTTGAAGCTCTGGGAGCATCCAGACTTTCATAACTTGAGTCCTCTCACAGCCATCTGGGGCACCAGAATCTGCGGCCTCTTGGGATGTTGTCGCTCAAACATCTGCGAAGCCAACCCGATGAATGTCTGTGCAGACGACAGGCAGATGAGCGCCCTGTCCTGTTCTGGCACGTGCTCATTCATCAGCACAATGATCTCCCCCGTCTCGGGATGGAATCCCACCTGGGCAAAGATGGGCACTTGTATCCCGGCTGGGACCTCCTCCACTCCCCCCTGTTCTTCCTCACTCATCGGTGTCTCCTTTCTGTAGAGAACCTTCGCACAGCCAGATGCTGCGCTCCATGTTGCGATACTCCACGACGGTTGCGCCTATCTTGCGCACCCTGTCCCAGTAGTGTTTGAGATGCCACAGCATCTCTGCGTCATCCCTGACCTTTCCAGGTCCATCGCCACGATATTGGCACTCAATCAACGCCCTGCGGCTGTGGGCATGGATGGCTTTCAAAGTTCTGTGCATACTGGGCATATAGGGCAGCACCGAGAAACAGAGGATGAGGTCATACCTCAGCCGCTTGTCCAACCATTCCAGCAGGTCCTCCTCATGGATGCTGATGCCATTGCCCTCACACCGCGCCCGCGTTGTTTTCACAATCTCCGGGTCGTGGTCCACGCCGTCCACGATGACCGCGCCCGCTTCCCGCATCTTGAGCAGCAAATCCCCATGGCCACACCCCAGGTCGGCCACCAACAGGTCCCGAAAGTCTATAGCCTGGCTGATGATCTGCCATTGCTCAGGACCCCTGCGGTTCACAAACCCTGACACAGTTCCTCCATCGTCCGGTGCAGCCAGTAGGCGTCTCCCTCCCGCCGCTTGTCTGGCCTCGGGTCATCCCACATCCTGGATTCTCCAAAGTCAATCAGGTAGGGTTTGTTGCCCCTGACGATTACTGCGTACTTGGTCAGGTCGCCATGTCGGATGCCAGCCCTCTGCAAGGCAGCCAGGACCAGGTATTCATGGGCCATGAATGCTTCCCGGTTTGTGACCGGCTGGCCTTCTCCCAGGTCCTGCATCCTGATCAACTCGATGTCCACTTGCTCGGCGTAGGGCACATATCCCGAGTCTTTTAGCGACAGAAGCGCATAAATCTCATTGTCGGTCATGTACTTGGGCTGCCGCTTCCAGATCCAGCCATCCTCGCGCCAGACGCGGCTGATGCCGTTATCGGTAATCAAGCTCATCGAGTAGTTCTCCGAAATACTGTTCGGCCAGGGCCTTTTCCTCCGGGCCAAACTCGTTGCGCCAGTCCCCCACGATGCCTTTTCTCAGAAAGCGCAACTGAAAGTCCCTGCCATAGTTCAGGGAATGCCCGTTCGTCTTTGTCCACTCCCTGCGGTTGTGGAAGGACTGCCGCGCCACGACCGCCTCAACATCCTTCACCGGCTGGAGATGCAGCGTGTGCAGGATGCGCCATAGCTCAAGTGTGGTATCCTTATGCAACCACTCGTAGCGGGTCACACACTCAGGTAGCCCCGAGGACATCCATGCCCGCACCCAGGGAACCAGTCCCCCTCCATGTGGCATGGGCCACTTGCCCTGGCCCAGACAATGGATGTACTCTAACAAGGGCCTGTCCCAATGATGCGCCCCTGAGACACAGATGTCCCGAGGGTCCCGCAGTACCAAAACTATCTTCTCGGAGGTAAGGTGCTCATAGGCCAGTTCCGTATGTTTGGGCGACAGTACATTTCCCCCTGGGACAGGGACAGGGTGCCCCTGTCCAATATAATGTTCCCCCTGCCGGCCCTGGCCTTCTGTGGCGATTGCCTTGGGTGTCGAGGGAGGGTGGATGGCTCCCACTGGCGAATCCAGCACATCCCCCAACAGGCGGGACAGCCACGTGGTCCCGCTCTTCGGATACCCTACGACCAGGATCTTGGTCACCGCTCAACCCCTACCAGATACCGATGCCCCAGGCGGTGCCCAGGGACCTCGTAGTCGAACCATTCATATCCCGGCTTGCTTTCCGCAAACTGCTCAAAGTAGGAACGGTTCTCTAGGCCCTGAAAGTGGGTCTGGTATAGAATGACATAGCCCCTGGTCCGCACATTGCCCAGGACAAAGTCCCGTAGCTCAAAAGGAACCTCCGACAGGGAGCAGGCGGCGATGAAGAGATCGTAGGTGATGGAGCAGACTACCTGCTCAAACCACTCGGGTTTCCAGTAGATGAACACCCGTGGCACTCCTGTCTGAGAACAGTAATAGTGTTGGAGCCATGACAGCTCAGGCAGATCATAAATGACGTGGACTCCCTCAAAGCCAAGCTGGTAGCAGAGTCTGGCCATCGAGCCGTATCCGCCCCCGAATTCGAGGATGGCCCTGGCATCATCTTCCACCCGTTTCCCGGCCTTGTCCTCCCACTGTTTGAGAATGTACGCCTGGTGGACCATCTGTCCGCTGGCATCCTCCCATGCTTTCATCCTCGTAGGAGCCCCAAAGGTCGTCTCCCGGATGCCCCTCTGCCAGCGCCACCAGCCATCCTTTTTCAGTTCGTCCAGTTCCATGTTGGCCTGGGGCGAGTCCCCCACAAACAGGGCTTCGTGAACGATGGGCCAGGTGAGGAACAGGCTGGGGTCATCGTTCAGGATCTTTTCCCGAATTTCAGCCTGCCGGCGAATCCAGGTAAATCTGGGATAGTCGCCCGGTGGATTCATGGGTGGCAGGTCCCTGATGGCCTGCCGCAGTTCCTTTTTATCCATGGGGACCTCTCTTGGTGACACAGTAGCTGGCGATGCAATTTGCGATGCGCTCCATCTCGGGCCTGCCCAGGCCCTGGTGGCAGCCCACATAGAAACCATATTTGTTCAGCCATGCGGCCACCGGATAATCACTGGGGTCCCACATCCCCTCGTAGGCCGGTTGGTCTGTCAGGCGCAACATCTCCCGAGTCTCAACGCCATGAGCCTCCAGGTAGTTGCACAGGCCCCACTTGTCCTCCCCGAGGCCATGGGCGACGATGGGATACATCATGTAAGCGTGGCTGGTGTCCAACCTGGTGAGCGGCCTCTGGATGTAGCCCTGGCGCTCGACCTCCTCCAATAGTTCGGAAAGATACTTGGCGTTCTCCCGCCGCTGGGCTATCATCTGCGGCCAGTCAGGCAATTGCCCCAGGGCCAACGCCGCCTCCAGCTCTGTCACCCGGAAGGAATGCCCGATGGACTGGAAATTGAATCTGCGCTCCACGACCTCCCTCAGCCGGTCGCTGGAAAGCCCATCGTCGTCGTCAATGCTCAGGTAGATGCCATCCCGCCCATGGTTGACCAGGGAGCGCATCTTGACCGCTAAGTCCGGGTCGTTGGTCGTCGCCACACCACCAACCCCAGCAGTCAGCAAGTGGGCCACATAAAGGCTGAAACACCCAATATCTCCCCAGGAGCCTACGCGCTTGCGTCCATGGTCCACAAACATGGTCTCACAGGAATCCTCGATGATCTTGAGCCCTTGATTTCTGGCGATCATGTGGACTGCTGTCATGTTACATGGCATCCCAAACAGGTGGACTGGGATGATGGCCCTCGTCTTTTCGGTGATGGCCCGTTGGATCTTGCTGGGGTTGATGCCATAGTAGTCCGGTTCCACGTCCACCAGGACAGGTGTCATCCGGTTGTGCAGCACGATGTTGACCGTGGCGACGAAGGTGCAGGCCGGGACAAGGACCTCGTCCCCATCCTGCCAGCCATGTAGTTCCTTGAGCGCCTGGAGCGCAACCTGGAGGCTGCTGGTGCCACTGTTGGACAGGACGGCATGGGCGCAGTCGTGGATGTTGGCGAATTGGGTCTCAAAGATTCTGGACATCGGGCCGTAGCTGATGCGCCCGGTGGCCAGCACGGTGTCCACCAGTTCCCGCATCCTGCTCGTGACCTCGAAGGTGCCCACCCCTATCTTGTCCATCATACCTCCCACGGGGCCAGCAGGCCATCCTTGCGCATCTTTTCCACATCTCCCGGCTCAATTTCAGCCGTCAGTAGTTTTCCCGAGTCCCCCCCGCGCATGGCCAGACATACGCGAAGCGGCCATTGTCTAGTGCCCAGGACGATGACCTCCTGGTAATGCGACAGCCGCACGGTTCCCTGTAACTCGACTTCGTGGGGCGATTCCCCAGGAATCAGGACCTGGCGCAGGTGCTGCTTACGCCAGAACCCCGGCATCAAACTCAGGTGGTAGGGTGAACCCGGCATCGACTTGACCAGGTCCAAGCGGCCCACGTGCCCGTAGGCTTGCATCCCCATGGCATAGAGCCGGTCCCCACAAACATCCATCTTGGCGACGTACTCAAATTGGAGCATGTAGCGGTAGAGGATGTCCAGGGCCTCGCTGTCCACCGGCCTGATGGGCCACATATCCTCCAGGAGCAGCAGAAAGACCTCCTCCTGCCGCTCATCCAGAAACTTGATGAGGGCATCAGACCACTTGTCGAATGGATACATTTCCTGGGGTCCGATGCTGTGGAAGGTCCAGGATTCTGGCAGGTCAAAGGTGGGCTGGCTGAATCCTCCCACCACGACCTTGGGCATGGGTTTCCAGTATCGCTCCATCAGCCACGCGAGGGGCCTGAGCGCCGGCAGGTACTTGTCGCATGTCGTGACAAAGATGGTGTACTCAGCCACGACCACCCCCAAACCGCGCCTCATAGTCTGCGAACATATCCCGCAGGGTGGTTTCCATCGGCGTATCTGGTATCCATCCTAGTAGGTCCCTGAGCCGTGTGGTGTCGGGGGCGCGTCTGGCGTGTCCATCCGGTTTGCTGGTGTCGAATTGATAGGCGATGTCTTTGCCCGAGAGGGTCACAATCGACTGGACAAGGTCGGAGATCCTGATCTCCTGCCTGTGCCCGATGTTGATTGGCCCAGCGTCCCACGCCGCTTGGCAATAGGCCAGGCGCACGAGAGCCCTGGCGATGTCTCTGACATCAACCAATGTGCGTGTTTGATTGCCGCTGCCCCAGACTTTCAGCGGATTCTCTCCCTCCATGACGCGCCTGATCAAGGCCGGCGCAACGTGGGACGCATTGGGTTCGTAGTGATCTCTTGGTCCAAAGACGTTAAAAAGGCGCACGATGACGCACGGGACATTGTGCTCTCTGTAAAGGTGCCGCACCATCTGCTCCCCTACCCACTTGGCGATTCCATAGCCATGGTTTGTGGGCTCTGGATTGCAGATGTCGCCCGCGCTTTCTGGTGTCGGGACCGGCGCGTCCCCCGGATAGACACAGGCAGTGCTGATATAGACAAACAGACGTGGTTTGCAGATTCGCACCGAGTCGATCATCGACTGGTTGATGGCCAGGTTCGCCCGCAGCATCTCGTATTGGTTGCGCCGGTTGTACTCGATGCCGGCAACCTTGGCTGCCAGGTGCCAGACCACGTCCGTTGGCTTACAAGGATAGCCAGTATGTTCAAGGTTCCGGGGCTGCAATCGTACCTGCCCCGTTTTCATGGACCCATACAGGTTGTCCATCTTTCCTCGGGAAAAGTCATCAACCACGGTTACGCTGTGGTGGATGTCCACCAGGGCATCTACCAGATGGGACCCGATGAATCCAGCTCCCCCAGTGACGATGTGATTGCCGCCACTTGGAGGCACATCCCCTTCCCACTGCGGCAACGGTGTCGCAGTCGTTCTGTCTCCCATTTCTGTCTCCTTTCTCAAACGGGGGTGGTGCAGAAAGGAGACTCAAAATCACCACCCCCGCGACTTGCCCCGAAGGGCAAGCATGATTCCCAACCGCCCGGACAATCTCCTTTCTTGGCGGCATTCACCTTTTGAAGGGGAGGATCAGTTGCCTGACCCTCCCATCATCACGGTTCAACTACAACTACCGCTGGCCACCAGGGAACCAGACCGCGTAGCGCGTCCCAGCCGTCCGGTAGCTCACGCCACCATCAACATGGTACGGGCTGGAGAAGTCAGGTTCGCGCAGGTGCTGGAGCGGCGTGTAGCGCACATTCTGGAGCGCACCAGCAAGCTGGGGCGTCCTCAACACCACACGCTGTTCCGTCTTGAGCGATAGGCTGTAGCACCATCGCTGTTCCAGGTACGACCAGGAATATGCGCCGGCATCGGTGTGGAACCAGGACTGCCGGTTCCGCAACTGCGCCTCATCGGCAGCCGCCTGCCGATAATCCACATACTCCCGATACGTCACCGGGAACCCGCCGTTGACCGTGATCGGCACGGCGTAGATGGTGCTGGCAAACTCGCCGGCTGCCAGGTTGGCGTTGTTGGCGTTGTTGTGCTCAAAGATGCCGGTGTCCTCGATGACATCGTACCAGATGCCGTTGATGGGGATCTGGTTGCGGGTGCGCATGTCGTCGCGCATCTGGACGTTGACATTGTCGTTGATGACGGCAGCGTTGTAGCCCACTTGGGCCGTTTTGCAGCGATTGGTCAGGTAGGAGCAAGGCCAGCAGGCCGACAGCTCGAACCACAACTGGGGACGCATGGCGAGGACCCAGCGCACCGGCTGCAAGCCAGTGTCGGTGGCCAGCGATTCCAGGTAGTACATCATCGCGCTCAGGTACTCGACAATCTCCAGCGTGGTGCCGCACACGTCGTTGTAGGCAAAGTTCTTGATGTCCGAGTCCAGCGAGGCGCAGGCACCGCCACTGGCAGCATCCACCTGCCCGGTGGCAATCTGCACCGTCAGTCCGGGGAAGGTCCCGGCAGCCACAGTGCCCTGCCATAGGTCGGTGTGCAGGGCCATCTCCATGTACGCGCCTGTTTTCAGCATCTCCATCTTGGTGATGACATTCAGCGCGTCCTCGGTTGTGATGTTGCCTGGGGTGAGGTTGGTGCCTCCGAGAACAGCATCCCCGACGAATCGCAGGTCTCGGAAGTCGCCCCGGTTGATCCGCAACATCACCTTGTCCATCTCGATCTCCTGGGTATCGAACCTCTTGAGACCGAAATAGGCGGTCAGTTGGCACCCTTTTTCGTAGCCTGTTGGGGCCGCCGCACAGGCGTTGGTCGGCTGGGTGCCGCTCGGGGCCGTAAAGCCGGTCAGCGTCCAATACCTGGGGTCCTCGTCCACGGACGGGAACAGCGGCAGGACGCTGGAAATCGACTTGGGCCTGACATAGGTGCTGAACACATCGGGTTCCGCACCGAGTTGGGCAAAGACACCGCCGAGGCCATGCAGCTTCTGGGCCGTCATCACCCCGCCTGCGGTGTGTTTTTGCAGGTCCATCTCCTTGCGGAATTCCGTAATGCTTTTCTCCAGAAAGTCCATGAACAGTAGATCGTTACTCATGTTAGCCTCCGTGGCCTCTCTGGGCAGCCATCAACTCGTTGATGAACGGGACATGGGTCTGCCCTCGCTGCCCATCAGTCGCCAAGGTCTCGGTTGGGCCGCTTTTGGCGAGGCTGGTCCTGCCGTCCACGGCGGTTTCATCTGCTCCAATCACAGAGCCAATCAGGCTGGTGAGGCTGTGGGCCGGCGTCAGCGTCAAGACATCCTTGACCTTTTGCTCGTCCTCCCTCTGGAGGGACTTGAGTTCTTTGGTCATGCCTGCCAGTTCGGCCTTGAGCGCGGCGACATCATCCACCAGCGGTTTCAGGAATGCTCCAACCGCTTCCGCGACCTCGGATGCGGTCACGTAGACGGGTTCCTCGGCAACGGGGGCCTCCTTGTCCTCTTCGGGTTCCTGGGTTTCCTGAGCCTCTTCGGTTTCCTGCTCTTGAAGCTCTTCGGCCTCAGTATCCTCTGCCTCTTTGGACTCGACCTTGCCGGCGAGTTCCTTTTCTGTTTCTTCCAGTTGGCGCTCCAGGTTCGCAACCCCCTCCTCTCCCATCACCTGCTCAAGGAAAGGCCGCTTGTTCTCTGGCACTGCCATGGTTTCCTCCTTCACTACTCTGAATCCAGTTGCATGTTTGTTTGCAGCCGCCCAAGCTGGTAGGGGGCTGATCTCGCGTGACCTGTAGCGCGTGATGATTGTTGGATCTTCTGTATCGCGCTGGACCTGCGAGGCCGGCATCCCATGCGAGGTTCCAAGGTCAACCATTTCTGCCAAGCTCTTGGCAATGTGCTCCTTGCCCTCGTCAAAGGTTCCACTGGCCAACGCAAAGCCATTGTCGTCATAGGCTACCCAGTCAGCCGCCCCCGACCGAGTGCCACCCACATGCCAAAGCCACAGCTCGGGCATGGGCCATTCCCCCGAGTCCACTGCCTTGACGAACTCCTGGTGAGCTGTCGAGGCGATGATCTCTGGGGGATTGTCCTCATCTCTGAATTTGTTGCTATAGACAGCCAGCCAGCGGTATTGCTCGGTGGCCTTGTCTTTGAAAACCATGAAAGGATGGGGAGACTCTTTGGTGTCCCACTCCATGTCCTCGGAGGCATAGAGCCGTTTCAGCTTGCGGAGGGCTTCTTGTTTCCCTGGGCCTTCGTACCGATTGCCCCGAAACCCCCCTGCGGAGGTCAAGGCCGCTTTGGCTGCCGCCATGAGACGATGGTCTGGGGTGCCGTTCTTTTTGACCGGGAGATGCCAGGTGGATGGTTTCTGAGGGTCCTCTATGACAAGGTAGTCGCCGGCAGGTCGTTTTTCGCCTCCCTCTGTTTTCATGGGGGTCGCCTTTTCAAGGCCGAGCGCGTCTCTGACCTTTTGCAGAATGGCGCTGTCGGCAAGCAAGTCAGCCAGCACCCTCTTTTTCTCAGATACATCGGCCTCTTTCTTGTCCTCTTCCCACATCGAGTAGCAGACAGCCGCCGCCTGTTTTTGGTCTTTGGCGGTGCCGTCCTCCAGCACGAGGGGGATGCAGCGACTGACAAAGTCCTTTTGTGATTCGTTTTCTCCTGGCGTTGGCATGGTTCTACTCCCACAACACAAAAAGCCGCCCCTCGGGCGACCAGAGATTCCCTATCGCCACAAAGAAGCGGCCCACCTTTCGGCCAGCCATGTGCTTTTCTGTCAACTACATTATAGCCTATGACTGGCGTTTTGTCAAGACAGTTTAGCCCTGGTCTTTGCACCCCTCCCGCAGGACGCGCTTGCCGGCCTTGCGCAGGTCGGCGGTTGTGGTGTCATGCCCCAGTTTCGTTTTCTCTATGAGACAGACCATCTGGAGGAGGAGGCTGCGCAGTTCCTGCCAGAACTGCTCATCCTGGGTGTGGCAGTCGCCGTTACAAGCCATCAGCAGCCACCAACTTGAGAACCGGCGTCTTGACCCGTTCCCGCTTGGTAGAGGGCAACAGTGCCATAACTTACTCCACCAATGCGGAATGGAAAGTTGGCATTACAAAAGATGTTATTGTTGCTTGCCCAGGTAGGGGCCACAAACCAATCATAGACGCGCCAGGTTAGAGACCACCATGTATTCTGTCCCAAGGTGACATTCGCCCCGGCGTGTTGGATCACGAGCCCGTTGCAACCGCTCGTGCTTGGATTGGTGATTTCACAGTTGTTGATTGTTACTGTCGCTGCCTGAGTAATCTGCCACAGGATTCCAGTCGTGGTGTTGGTCAGGTTGATGATAAGATCGTCAATGTCCACGGTAACGGCAGCCTGGATGGTCATCACCCGGTCAAAAGGATGGACACTACCGTCGTTTGTGACCGGGTTTGTCCCCTCAATAGTCACGGTTGAGCCGTTGACAAGGATGGCACGACCGCAGTTTGTAAATGTGCAATCTCGGATGAGGGAGTTGGGCGTGTTCCCAGCAACGGTGATACCTGTCCATAGATTCTCACAGGTACATCCATCATGGACAACATCCCCCATACCCCCTATCCCGCAGTGTCCATAAAAGCCACCCTCCCCACCCCGGAGAAGGTCATCAGCCGATGTAGTACAATCTGTATAAGTTGTACCCAGTCCTTCCCCAACCGCAGAATAGTATACAAACATGGCCCCCACGCCTTCGGTCCAATAGGCATTGTGGGCTACACAGTCAGTCAGGGTGGTTCCATCCTCAGTCAAAAAATTATGTGCCGAGCCATCGGTGGCCCAGCAATCATTCAGGGCTGAGTTCTTGCCAACCTCCAGGGAGCCATCCTCGTGGAGATTGCGTTGGGTGTGGACACTGGTGATGGTGCAGGCATAACTCCTTCCCGTGAGACCATACCTGCGTTGTGTGTACTCGTAGGTGGACCCATTGGTCGCCGGGTTGTCGCTGCCTTCTGTATGGACATAGAGGGTGACCGTTCCCGCACCCTCCGCGCTTAGAACATAACTGTCTGGGGTGGTGTCACAGGTAGCGATATTGGCCACCCGGACCATGTTGATGCCATCCTCGTAGACATTCACATAGTCCTTGCCGGCACCAACCCAGTTTGGCGTGATGGAGCATTCATAGACGTTTGTGCGGCCCGCCGTCTTGGACCACTGCCCTGCCGTGATGACATCCGAGGCATCCAAAAGTGGTCTATTCCCCGTGCCATAGGCAAAGATGGGACAGCCAATGCCGGGGACATCCATCTGCTCCCGCCAATGAGATCCACGCGCCAGGGCAACAGACTCTCCAGCAACCCAAACAGATTCCAGTTGGGCAATCGTTCGGAACGCCTGGCTGGGAGACTTGCCACTGTTGGCATCATTGCCATTAACCGAGTCTACAAACCAATTGGCAATCTCTGCCCCGGCCCTTTGGCGATGTCTGACCGGCTTGTGTTCATGTTTTCGAGGGCCTATTTGTAGAAAAGATGGAGATCCTACGATGGGCACCAATTTGAAAAATCCCCTCCTGGAAATGAACATACCAATTTATAAGGCCGCCATCGCTGTATAGACTGTCAAAAATTGTGCATCAGTTAGAACACAATCATAAATCACGAAAGCGGGAATGATGCAATCTTGGAACCCTGCTGCCGCCCCGCCGTTATCAACACATCCAATATAGGTTGTCGTCGTTGGCTGCCCGGTATATGCAGGAAGAGGGGTGCCAATGGGTGCCCCATTTCTATATGCTGTATTCCCCGCTACTCCAAGATTCCCCGCCGCAGTGTTTGGGGCAGCAGCCATGAACCCATTGCCGTTATGGTAGACCGAATTTGCACCAGATAGCGGGATACACCCAAACCGCTGAGTGCCAGAGATGTTCTGTAGTAATCCCCAAACCCAACGACCACTGATTGTCGCTCCCGAAAACTGACACAATACAGATTGGGATTGGTCATTCTGGGGAATGAACCCGGTATCTAGCCATTGAGTAGAACCATTAAACTGCCATCCCCCCGCTACAAGCGTGGGTGCCACTCCGGGCGCGGCATGATTCCCATTTCCCGACAAGTCAAGGTAACTTGTCGCCAGGTCAGCCGCCCCTTTCGGTTTATAGGCGGCCCAAACGCAAAGCCCCTCCTCGTTTGGGTCCCACCATGGCGGAATGACTTCACCAGCTACGCCATCCCACACCAGGACAGGACGATGCCGCTGGGATCTACCTAGATACAATGGGGAAGATGAAATCACCGGCATTTACACATCTCCCCAGCTATACCTCTTTCCAGAACTGGATATGGGCTATGGCTCCATTCGTGTCGCTGTAGATGGAGATGGACTGAAAGTCGGAAATAGGACCAATCGAGCGTCCGCCCCCATCGGGGATGAATCCGGGGCTGTTTGTGCCAGCCGTTGGCGAGTTGATGGCATAGTAGATGTTCCCACCGTTGGCGTCGATTGATATGGTATCGGCCTCGCTGGGTGGGGTGATCTGCTGGCTCACTACCCCATTCAGCGGGTAGGCATTGCTGCCATTGGCGATATAGAGCCACGCCGGCAGTTGGGTTTGGGTCTTGCCCGGAAGTCTTTCTGCTCCTGGCTTTGACATGGGTTCCTCCTTATGCTAATCCCCTGGTCACCGCATCCTGCACATCCCGTGCAAGAGGGCCAATCAATTTCTCACCCAGGGCAATGGACCACTCCCTGGGTTCCCGGATGCCTGGGTGATCGACCTGTGAAAAATTCGTGACAGGTCCATACTTCTTTCGCTGGCTGGAGCCAAAATGACGTTTGCGGGTGGCAGCCTTGTAGCTGTTGCCCCGTCCCTGAAACGGAAATCTCAGGTAGGGCGCGTTGCGAGGCCCAAACCTTTTCCCCTTGGACCCCTCGTCAATCCGCCGCCACTTCATCACCAATTCTGCCGATCCTCCCGGCCCTATCCACAGATACAGACTCCCGGCCTGTCGCCAGGCCAGGTGGGTAAAGATGGGTGCCCCCTCGGTCCAGGAGGAGGTTGTTTTCTCAAACTGCTTTTGCCCATATTTCCCCACCTTGTCCAGAACACCCCCGACCTCTTTCTGGACCTTGGGCACATTCAGCGCCTGCTTGGGGATGATGGCCTTGGCATAGATGGTGAACGGCATGAGCCTGCCTACCCTGCATACCCGTGGCAGCCCCAGAAAAAGCTGACGGTGCTGCCATTGGTCGCGTTCCATACCTGGACCCATATCTTGGTGCCCACATCCACCCTGGGCATTCGCCCTTCGGCAGGAAGGCCCGAGCTGAATGGACCCCCGCTGGTGATAAACATTCCCTCTGACCACTGTCCCGCACTGATGGCCGCCGCGCTGGTGCCGGTGCCATAGATCAGCCTGATTCTGTAGGGCGTCGAGTGATCGGTATCTGTGACCAGGACGGTGTGCGCGTCAAACTTCACATAGGTACTAATAGTCGGATTGTCGCCCGTCCCGCAGATGGGAATGGCGGTGCCCCAGGTGTTGTTGCCGCTGGTAGCCACGAATGGCCTATTGACGTTAGCCTCGATGGCATTGGTTTCATCTGGCGCGGCTACGGCCCCCCACCAGCGTTCCCGACTGTGGAAATGCTTTTCAATCTCGTGGACCCGATAGGCCAAAGAATTGCTGGTGCCGGCCAGGCCATCGGTGGACGCGCTGTCAATCTTCAAGATTTCAGGACTATCCACCCCCTGTGCAGCGAGGATAGCAGCCACATCAGCCTGGAGCTGCGCAACGGCAGCCTCCATGGCCCCAATATCATAGGCCAGTACAATCTGTCCCATCATACCCTCACAATCTCAAGACGCCTGCTACACCGGCAACGTCCGTGGGCCGGTGGCCCATCAGGAAATTCCTGGGACCACACCACTTTTGGTTGCTCATGGAGCGGCCTGCAAATCAACTCGCAGACCATTTCATCATCAGCCGTGACCCAGAACTCTTCCAGCCGCAGCCCCAGCGTCTCCAGGAAACTGACATTGGTATCGAATGCCTGGGAGAACGCCACCGTGATCAGCGTGATGGCAATCAACGCCGCCCGGTTGGCGTTAAAGGCCGGGGCCAGCAGTTCCTCAATCTCATCCATGGCCAGCGTCTCGGCGGCCACCCGTGCGCTGACTGTGTCCACCACCTTTTTGGTCGTGCCCTCCAGCCGGGTCGCCTCCTGCCAGGCAAAGTCGTGCGCCCACTGGCTGGCAACAGCGGCGGTTTCTGCGGGGTCGAAGGGGATGTCGTACTCATTGCCCAGGCGCTCCATCTCGTCCATAAAGGCCCGGAAGAGGAACTTGGCCAAGACAGCAGCCAGCGCGGCGGTGAGGGCTCCATAGTCAGGCTCTCGGCCTTCCTCCACTGCCTCCTCGAACTCGGGGGAAAAGTCATCAAAGACACCCTGCACCGCCTTCTGCATCTCGGTTTCCAGCGTAGCGCGGGTTCCCTGTTTCAGGGCTTTCTCTTCGGCGCTTTCTTCCTCCTCATCTTCCTCCTGTTCAGCCATGTCCTCTGCGGGTTGGGCGGGTTCCTGTGGGGCTGCGGGTTCTGGTTCCTCTGCCTCTTCGGCTTCCCCGAGCAACCAATCCAATGCGGCCACTGCCTCCCTAGCCTCATCCCTTCCTGCGTCGTCCATTTCCCGGCTGACACTCGCCCGTTTTGCCTCCTTTGCCCTCTCGCCCACGACCTCTATCGTGTAATCTGTGGGGTCTATCCCCTGGAGGTATTGATTGTCCCCATAAAATAGCGTGTCTAGGGGGAGCCCGTCCCGCGTTCGCCCATCCTCCAGCTCCATCTGGACAAATTGGGACTCAGTGATCTCCTGTTTGGCCAGCATGATCTCCCGAGTGACGCGAATGGTGAATGACCCGTCGCCCAGGTTGCGCTCATACCGTTGGGAGCGCACATTGTTGGTCTCGGCCTGGTTCTGGTCAATCCAGTCGTCCTGGACATCGAATCTCATCCTGAGTGTCGTGGGCAAGAACTTGCCCTGCTGGTGGTAGGCTCCCCGTTCTGAGCCGCCCAGCGCCACGGCGATGGTGCCAAGTTCGTAGGCGGTGCCCGACATGGAGCCAACCATGTGCTGGAGCATACTGTCAGCCTTGGTGGCTCCCACGACCGTCGCCGGCCACATCCACCGGACAGGGAACCCCCCCGTCATGGAGATGGTATACATGCCGATGTTGACATCATCTTTCCAGTCAAAGCCATCTGGCATTTTTGCCAGGTCCACCAGGTCGATGCCCACGTCGGCGGCGTTGGGATTGGCCACCACAGGCAGCATGGACACGCGGCTCAGGCCGGCGTTGTCCGACGCCTCGGATGCGTACTCGAATGCCGCCCGCACCATGTCGGCGTCCATCTTTTTTCCGACGAGGATGCCGCGCCAGGGGCGCTTGCCCAGTTTTTCCTGTTTGAAAGTCAGGTCGTCCACCAGGGACTGGGCCACCCCGAGGGCACGGGAGTACCAGCACAGGCCAACACCGTGCATGTCGTCTTTGGTCGAGGGGAGTTGGCTGCCGTACACCACGCGGCTCCTGTGCAGCTTGTACCGCTTGCCACTTGCGGCGGTGTAGATGACCGGATAGGTAGGATTGCCGGTCCTGGTACACTTGCTGGAATCCAGGTTGGCGAGGCCCACGGCGGGTCCGAGGATAGGACCATCCTTGCGTCCCGCGCCCAGGACCTCGGCAAAGGCTCCATTGTCGGCCACCCAGCGGTCTTGCAGCCATTTCATCGAAAACTCTATCCACCCCCGGCTGAACTCGCTGCCCTCGCTGATGCTGACGTGGTAGGCTTCGGCCAGGTCTCGCTGGGCCTTGGAGCGGGGGTCTCTCGGTTCGATGATGGGTGGGATGGTGGACAGCTTGGCGGCGACGTTGTAGACTGCGCCGGCAAAGAGGGGGCACTTCTGCCAATTGGTCGCCAGATAATGGTCTCTCCGGGTGGACCACCATGGCGGTTCCAGCGTCCCGGTGTAGACCATCATCATAAATGACGACAGGCCACTGCTTCCCTGTTCCGGGGGCGCGGTGGCCCGGTCCTGGATGGATAGGCTTTCCGCTGTCGCCTTGACGTTTTGTGGCTCAAGGGGGATTTTCCCCCTATCGGAGTCATAGGTCATATCTATACCCTATTCTGGCAAACAGCGGTCTGGGGCGCTGTCTATCCCCTGGCTATCCCAGGGGTATTTCCATTATACCCGATTTTTCTGTTTTTGTAAAGGGGCAGCGGGGGCAATCCTACATGGGGATCTCGATGAGGCTCAATTCTGTCGCCGTGTAAGCCAGCAGCAGGTCGGTGAAGGCCCAGACCATGGCGTCCAGCCGGTTGGGGGAGGCGTGTCCCTTGCCCGGTTGGGGAAACCACTTACACAATTCATCCTCCAGCACCGGGAACTCCCCAACGTGGTGGGCCATGTTGCGTTCGTAGAAGGCCACCACCGGCTCGGCCCTGGCGACCTTGCCCCGGCTGGCTGTCACCAACTTGACAGGCACACGTGGGTCCACCGCCCGGATGGTGGATTCTACCATGTCGCCGCCAAAGTTGCGCTCCACCACTATGCGGTCGGCCTGCCACTTGTGGTAGGTGGCCACTGCCTGGGCGGCCCAGGTGTGCGGGCTTCCCGAGATAGAGGCGTCCTCCAGCAGGTAGCCGTGGTCATCGTCCCCCTTCTGGGCCACGCCGGCAGCCGTGATGCCACACTCGCCGCCGCTGCTGCCGGGAGGGTCCACGCCAACAACGATGCGGGACAGGATGGGGAAGTGGGTGACGCGGGTCTTGTCCAGCAGTTCCCGATTCCACATGGCCCTGGGGTCATCGTCCAGGTCCTCGGCCAGGATCTCCAGGCGATAGGCCATGTTGCTCATGTCATCGGTGATTTCCTCCAGGGCAATCTGCGACAGGTGGGGGTTGTCGTGGGAGGAGAACTTGAACACCTGCCAGCGGGGTTGCAGGCCGTCCTCCATGTCCTCCAACATCCGCTGTTCTGCTTTTTTGAAGAGCTGCGTGGCGTGGGGTTTGCCCTGGGCGGCGGTGTAGATAAAGATGGCGCTGCCGTCGTTGTCCAACAGCATGGGTGCGCCGACGAGGCCCCAGGCATCGGGGGACATCTCCTGGTACTCATCGAGGATCAGGAAATCGGCAAAGTCGCCACGCAGGGTGTTGGCGTTCCAGGCGGTCTTGGCCTTGATGCGGGCCTCGGTGACGCCGTGCATGGGGATGATGTAGTGTTCTTTTTCCGACTTTTTGTAGTACCCTGCTTCGATGGGTTCCCGGAAAGCGGTGGTGATCTCCCACCAGAACTTGCCGATCTGTTCTGCGGTGGGGGTAGCGTAGAGAACTCTGTGTCCTCCGAGGAATGCTTGGGCGGCGAGGATGGACGAGCCTGTGGTTTTGCCAAAGCGCCTGCCGGCGCGGATGACTATGCGCTTGGCCCTACTTTCCAGGAATTGCTGCTGCCTTGGGTGCGGTCTTTTCAGCCGCACGGCTACGGTCATCGCCAACCTCCGCCTCGATTATATCATACTCGTCTCCTTCTGGCAAGAGGCGTTTGGGCGGTTCTTCTTCCCACTTGACGACGATGTGATGATCCTGCCTCCCCTGGATGAGGATTTGCTGGATCTGGATAGGTGGCCCAATCAGATAGGCGGTGACAAAGTTCCTGGCCCGCCAGTCGCCCATCCTTGCGTCCCTGACTGCCTGGCGCACGATTTCCCTGAAATCCTCCAGGGAACAGGCATCCAGCATGACATTGTAATAATCCTCCCTCGTCGGCAGGGCAGGCGGTTTTTCATCGAGGATGAGGTCGCTGTCGTCTGTCATTACAAATTCCTCTCGGTCCAGCGGGGATTTCTGGGCCTTGGCATTGTCAGGGGACCGTGACACCACTTTGTCCCCCATGCGTCCAGGGGAGGCACATCCCACCAGCGCCCCTGCTGTTTTCGCCAGACGGCAATCTGTCCCGTGCCGGTGGGCACCGGCCCGAGGCGCTGGCGTAGATAGACAGGGAAATCCCCTACGAAGGGCAGGCCGGTGTCAAAGATTTCATAGTGCAGCAGGCACCCACTGTCCAGCACCGGACCCTCCCAGGTGGTGCCGTCTCTGAACCTGACATGGGCTACATCCCCACAGGAGATGTAGCCCTTCATGAACCATTCAATGGGCATGGCGACCCATTCCTCTTGTTCGGGCACGTACTGACCGCCGCAGGCCAGTCCCTGTCCGACAAAGTCACCGCCATAGAAGGTCAGCCCTCCGGTCAGCCAGAGGGTGGCGGTGGCGGTTACGACGGTGGTCATAGTGCATCAGCCTCCACAATGCGGCGGCCAATCCACTCGGCAACTTGGGGAACTACGGCGTTCCCGAGGGATCTAAGTCGGTCCAGCCGGTTGGGAATCCCATAAGCCACTCGACCCACTGAGGGTTCAGGTGGCCAGCGCCCTGGGTAGCTTGCCATGCCAGAGTATCGCTGCCGCTGTTCACTGATCGGCGAGGCGCATTGACCATCGACGTTGCAGGTGTGGGCCACAAAGCCAGTTCCCCCTTGCGGGCCATTCCGTGGAGGCTCGGCGTTTCGTTGATCCGGTCGCCACTGCGACTGCTCCCTCCCCCCTTGCTCGGGTCGGTTGGTGTGGGCAATAATGAATATCCGGTGCCGGATGTGTCGGGCATCGAATGCGACAGCCGGAAGATCAAGCGTCCCTGCCGAGTAGTCCAGACCTTCCAAGTCAGATAACACAGCGTCGAGGATAGTGTGTCTGATTCCAGGCACATTCTCAGCAACGACCCAACGGGGCCGGAGTTCCGCAATAAGGCGGCGATATTCCGGCCAGAGGTCGCGGTCATCATCCGCGCCTTTTTGCTTCCCGGCTTCACTGTGAGGCTGGCAAGGGAATCCCCCGCAAACAAGGTCAACTGGCTCAAGGTTGTGTTTTCCGCACTCTCTGACATCTTCATACCTCGCAACGTGCGGCCAATGTTTCGCCAGCACCTTTTGACAAAACGGGTCAATCTCGACCTGCCAGCGGCATTGCATCCCGGCGCGTTCCAGGCCAAGGTCAAAGCCGCCCACGCCCGCGAATAGGGAGCCGAACGTCAAGGTGGTCATAATTCCTTTTCCCTCAACATTCCCTGTCCCCGCATTGCGTCCAGTTCATCCCGATACCGCTGGACCTGGGGCGCTTCTCCTTTGCCTATCTTGACCAGATAGGTTCCTGTCACCCCCCTTGCGGAAGCTATGGAGGAGATAGTCACCTTGCCTTCCAGCCATAGCACCATGAGGGTGCGCAACACATCAGACAGGCTCATGCCGCAAGCCAGGGCATTGAATTTTGCCGCCTCTTTCAGGCTCGGTGTGGCCAGAAAGGAAAAGTTGATCTGGGCAGTCTGGTCCTTCATGTCGTGTGGGTCAAACTTTTTCCTTGGCATCTATCCCCCTTATAAGATAGCACAAAAGCAGGCCCTCGTCAAGCCCCCCACATGCTGGCCTGGATGGGCATTATTTGATGTTGGACCTCGGGCAGTTCCCGCAAACGCAGGGCCTCGGGAAAGTATCGCAGTTCGTGGGTGATCCAGGATTCCCTTGGGCCTGGAATCTGTTTGACAAAGACCTTGATGCCCAGGGCCTGGGCCTGAGTTGCCAGGCGGATGGCTCCCTCCAGCCAGCTCTGTTTGGTCTTGAACGCCCCAAATCTCCCCATTTTGCCATTATGCCTGCTTTCACAGCCGATGACAATCCAATCTATGCCCTGCCATAGATTGTCACACTCGCAGGGAAATACTTCCGGTTTAGGGGCTCCTGCTTTGTGAAACGTGAACGAACCCGCCCCCTTGCAGACAGGGCAGTCTGGGTTGCCCAGGTTGATGGGTCCCAGGAGGGGTTCGGCGCTGATCATCTTCACACCGAACTTGGTGTCTTGCAGATAGGGGATGCGCAGGTCGGCAGTCCTCTGGGTCCCTGCCGTGACGCCGCCGATGATGTGCGAGGCCAGGAGGGGTTCGTGGTCCCTGGCCCAGGCGCACATCCGTTTCGCCCGCTTGGTCAAAACCACGTAGGTCTGTCCCGGTGTGTTTTTCATGGCGGAAAAGACCTGCGAGAGGTATGTATCGGGGACGGGCTTGAAGGGGACCTGGCGCTCCAGGCACCAGACCTCGTCCTCCTGGTCCCCAAAGAACAGGTCATCCCACACTGCCCAGGTGAATGACTTGCGGCAGATGGTTGGCTTTTCGAGGACGGCAGGGTCCAGGTGGATGGTGCCGTTGAAATGACCATCTGTGGTAATCCCCTTGTGCCGCCTGGCTACGGCCTGGTTGGGGTTGGCCTGGCGCTGGTGGGCCAGCATGGCTGCCCAGCAGTTGACGCACTCCTCCGAGCGGGGGCGGCAACCATGAACGGCGTACAAGGCCCGGTCCCACCACATGCCGTTGTCAAGCCTGTCCTGTTTGACTTGCATTCTGCCTCCCTCTCAGCTTCACATTCAACAAGACCGACCAAAGCAGCCCGCCCAGCACCTTGGCTCCAAATTGCAGGGCCATGATACCTACTAATGGAGGCCAGCCGAATGCCAGCAGTGGAAATACAATTGAATCTACCAGGCTAGATGGGACATTGGACCCATTGATCCTGAGCCACTTTGGCTGTTTGAGCAGTCGATGATAGACCAGCGTATCCACTGTTTCTGACACGGCAAATGCCGCAAATGAGGCCAATGCCACGCGCCCAGCGTTAAACGGCAGAGAGAGCAAGGACCCTGCCACAATCAACAAGAACATATTCCGTTTGAGATGTTTGTCCAACCAATCATCGTGCAGGCGATCACGGGCAAAGATAACAAACCCGATGCCAATAAGTGCCGTGAATGGCGAGATGGCCGGACCATAATGAGATACTGCCCAGTTTGCTGTGACAATGGCCACAAGATAGGCGGTTATGTAAGCAATCGTCCCTGTTCTTTTCCCAACGTGCGTACCCATCGTACCTCCCTCCCAATTTTTGCATATTGCTGGCGCGGATGTCGTGCCAGCGTAGTCCCATCCCAACTATGCGCCATCCAGAAAAGCTCACGAATGGCAGTGCCTGAATTGACACGGCCCACATGAATCCACTTGTCTCGCTTTAGACCCTCTGCAATAAGTTTCCCCCCTTCCTTTTTGCGCTTGTGCCAATCATCCCCCCCAACAAACAGGGTATCAATCTCTTCCCATGGCACCATCTCGGGTGTCATTCCGTTCTGAGTTGCGAATCCAACCGGATAGCCCGCATCCCTCACAATCTTGTGGTATTTCTTGAATAGCGCCAATGTACCAGCCGCATCCATGGGCTCATCAGGAACAAGGGCAAATAGACATTTTGCAACCCTATCCTCTGGAGAGTAATAGTCCAACATCTCTAGCCACGCCTTCTCCGTAAAGGCCCCCGTGAACCGTCCATTGTCTATACCGAACACGGCCCATTCGCTTACATTGTGCATACTCCCAATGGTCTCAAAGAGGCCAAAACACTCATCAAATTGCCACCCTTTGATAGATGTAGTCGGAGCCAGATATGTTGGCGCAATGGTGTTAAGCAGTGGGTGCATCCCCCTCCTCAATCTCTTCCCATTGCGCCATGACCTTCATGTTTCCTACTGCAAGGGCCAGCCTCAGCAGGAAACTGCTCATCCTCCTCACCAGGCGATATTTCCGGTCTGCCACGATTGATACAACCAACTTGTGGTACATGGGAGGTCTAACCAATGTCCCGCATTCACCGTAGCGTACACGAAGGCTAATAGGGCATCCCGTCTTAGATGCTAGGACCTCGATTGCCTCCTGAATCTCCTCATAATCGTCAGTCACTCTGTCTCCTTTCATAGATGCAGGGCCTGTCATCACACAGGCAACCGTCCAGCTCATCGCCACCCCCGAGTCCCCTGGGGCAATCTTTCGGGCACATCTCCCCAAACTCCAGCAGGTGCTCGATGCCCCACTCGTCAAATATCTGTTTGATGTCCAGATACCGTTGCTGGCTGACGGTTCCCGGCGTTGGCAACGGGCCTATTTCATCTCCAATGTCTACAACCTTCACCCGCCCAGGGAGCACCAACGCCTGGACTCTGGCCTTGCCCATGTAGCGCAGCAGGGTTTCCCTGGCTACGCCGATTTGTTCCGCTGCCCACGTGATGCTGGGGCTGCTCTCTACCAGGGCTGTGAGGGCGTCCCTGTCGGTTAGGACAGCCGGCATCTCGCGCCCCTGTATGGCCTGGCGGAAGGCGTTCAGGTCCTGGGGGGGTGATGTCCCAGGTCCCGTTCTTTTTGCTGGCCGGCAATTTCCCGTCGTGGATGTAGCCCCGGATGGTGATGGGGCTGCGTTTCAGGGAATCAGCGGCCTCGTTGACGTTCAAGGGTGGCTCCTATGGTGTCTCATTATCGAGAAGCAACTAGCTGCTCAACCGGGCTTTCATATATCTTTTGGTGTTTTGTTCCTTTCTCATACCAAAAGATTCTGGGGCCAAAGCACTCGAAACAAATGAACCGAAAGCCTCGACTCTCTCTGGCGATGAAGCCGATTTCTTCTACCCTCCGCCCCCTGCGCCTATGTCCGCAATTCTCGCATACATCCTCACTGGCACATTCTCTCTCATCCTTCACTATATGTATACCAGGCATGGTTGCCCCCATTCCTTACTGAGTCTCGTCCTTATCAGAAGGACGAACATTGGCCAACTCCAATAATACGTCAGCATGGCAAGGAACTCGGACGCCCTGCTCGTCAACGAGCGGGCACCAGCAGGCCAGATCCTTGCCGCGTAGCTCGTCAATATCACAAAGATTCCCCGCGCCACTTTCTAGCCATTCGCGGTAGAAGTTCACCGCCTCGGCATTGTCTCGCGGATCATCCCACCAGTAGCCGTACACATCGCAAAACGTCACTCTGGGCCTAAACGGATTTCCCCACTTGGTCGGCCTGCCCACATAGATCGCACCCTCGGGCATCCGCCAGCCCTTGGTTCGCTTGCGCTGGATTCGCCTAGGCATCCGGTTCATCCCCCTCCCGCACCACTGATGTATCAGTCAGGCGCAAATCTGTTCCACAAATTGGGCAGAAGTTGATGAACAGAGAACTGCTTCCAGCCTTAGACATATTTCCAGCCTTGGTCAGCTTGTAGAGTTTGACCGCCAATTTATCGGCCCTTAACTCCATTTTATTCCCCTCACCGTATTCCACATACACAGGCCGATAGAACGCACCATCGAATTTGTCCATGATTTCCTGCATCGCTGGGCAGCATTCAGCCATTTATTGTTCTCCTCCCTCCCCTTCTGGTTCATCCCCCTCCCTTATCACAAGCCCCACCGATGAGGCCAGATGCCTGACCTCCTCGGGCAGCAGTTCCCCACTGCCCGCTGCCTGGAGGGCAGCCAGGAAGTCTGCATAGGCTATGGGCGAAACACGCCGCTCAGGCAGTCGCATCCTCCCCCTTAATGACATTCTCCTATACAGGTCACCCAGAATCTGCGATGCGTTCAAGTTCTTCCTCCCATTTATCCTCAAAGACCATGACGATCCTCTGTCCCTTCGGTGCGTCGGGCCACAGGGTTGGGTGCCCCGAGGCCATGATCTCCCCCCCAGGCGCTCCCTCTGGCGCTAGTTTGTAGGCAAACTGAGACAGCACCAGCCGCTGCGTAGAGTTGATGACCATCAGCGCCTCCCGGTGGTTCATGCGGAAGCGGGTGCAGAGGTCATTCAGGGTGGTATCCCCAGCCCCGATGACCTTTGCGTTCCTACGCTTAATATAGCCAGCAAACTCCCCAGCGTAGTATTCGCACAGGGAAGGCTGGACCTTCTTGGGCTGCTCGTAGAGGCGGCTACCGTGTGGCATCCTTGTCTCCCGTAAGCCCGTGCGTCTCCAGGACCTCCCACAGCCAGCCTGTCTCCCGAAAGTGAACCAAATAGAGGGCCAGGATGGCCACCGAGACAATCTTGCTCTTGCTGCTGTAGATTTCCAGCAGTTCGTCCATCAGGCGCTGGGTGGCCTCGTCGGTGCGGACGGGGACGAATTTGTTGGTCATTTCCACCATACCTCCACGGTCAAGATGCCTGTCCAGTGGGAAACCTCATAGACAAAGCCTACCTCGTACTGGACGTTGGTGAACAGGTCAATCTCTGCCCGGTATCGGTGATCTGGGTCTGAATCCCCAGCCCTCAACTCCGCTTCCCGAATCGCCCGCCTGCGCTCACGCTCTCCAGACACATCTTCCCAGAGCCTGCGCAGAAACGCAAGCTCTCGCTCGGCTTGATCTTGGAGCCTGGTTGCTGCATAGTCATAGAGGGGTGTTCTATTGCATCCATGGTGACCTGCCATGGCAACAGGGCATTCCCCACATGATGTGTGGCGCATGTAAAACATGCAAAGGCCACAGGTCAGTCTGCCCCCGTCCATCACCCCTGGGTGGCTGGCCAGGAATTCCCACTTGGCGAATGTCAGGTCCCACGCCTCACCGGGGTATGAGGGCCTGGGACCCTCGTAGATCAGCACACGAGGATCATCCTGGGCAACAGGGTCGAGGATGCCCAACTCGGAACCTTTTACAATCTTGAAGCGCCCGATTGATTTTCGCATCCTACCAGCAACCCCGTTCCCGCCGCCCCACCAGTTCCCTGATGGTGTCGCGCAGCAATCGCTCAAACTCATCCTCGGGCAGCAGGTTGTCTAGCGCCTCAAACAGGTAGGTGATGTAGCCACGTCGGGCAGTGGGGACTTCCCTGGCCAGGGCCTCAGCCAAGGCATCTGCTGCCTGGGGAGTGCCGGTCATGGTGTAGACCCTGCGGTGAGAGCGGTGAGATGGGTCAGTCCCTTCAAATAAGCCATATAGTGCGTAACCCCCCACAGCCTTTTGAATTGCATCCCGCTGCGCGATGATCAGGTGGGGGTTGTCCACGACAATCTCAAGTTCCTCGGGGCGTACCTTGCTGATGGAGTGTCTGTGTGACACACCGCACTCAGGACAGTTAGCAGGACACGACCTGGTGGTTTGCAACTTGAGCCCACGATAGACGCCGACGACTTCAAATCTGGTCATAGCAGGCATGATGATGCCACCGTTTGTTCTCAATTCTCTCTTATTGACGACTGTCAGCCCAACCCAGTCGCGCATCAGTTTCGGCCTTGCGTAATCCTCCATTGAACCTCCTCATCGTGTTGTACTTACAATGACAGTATAACACAATGTTGCCCGGTTGTCAATCCCCCAATTCCTCCCCATCGGAATGTTGTTTCCAGATTCCACAATCCGAAACCAGAGCAGAAAGAATCCTCGACAGGGCTTCCGCCCCACGCCAGTAGGCCAGCAGGCGAAAGAGTTCCCCAGCAAAGTCATACCGAGGACCGAAGGCTTGTTGGAGGTCCAGGATGACCTCAGCCTGCCCATCATGTAGATCCAGCCCGTAGCGTTGGGCCTCTGCCTTGACGGCAGCCACGGCGGGATTGGTGACTCCCTCCTCCCCCTCAGCCATCGCCATCTGTCACCCTAGAAACGATGTCCTGGATGGTTCTCCTGGCGACATTGATCTGGTTCAGCAGCATGGCATAGTGCCCGTACAGCCAGCATAGTTCAGGGTATTCTTCCAGGACCTCCAGCAGGTTCTCCATGTCCACTTTCAAGGCCATGCCCTGGTTTTCCAACCCCTGGGCGACAGCGTTCCAGTCCCTGGGCGATGTGCCATTAGGGAAGGTTGTTTTGTCAGTCATCCTCTTCCTCCTCGCTGCCTCCAAATACGATGTCGGGTTCTGGAGACCCTTCAAATTCCAAGATTTTTCCATCTCCACCAGACAACGCACAGAGAATGGCATACGTCAGTTCTGGGAAAGGCGTCGTTTGGGCAAATTCCCAATAGGATAGGACTTTGGGCTCTCGTGGATTTTGTTCAGCCATCAGCCCCCCCCATCAACTGCCGCACCACCGACTCACTGACCACCATCTCGGCCATCGCCTCGGCCTCCATGGCCATGCCCTCCCAGAGGAGGATCTGCTGCGGGGTCGCTTCCTTGTTCCCATTCTCCGACCGCCACGTCCGCGCCCGCAGCAGGAAGGTGGCCCGCAACCGCCCCAATACCTCCACCAGCCCTGCCTCATCCATCTTCCCCATTTCCTGCCGGTGCATCCTGTCCACGGCCAGCCGCACGATGTCGGTCAGCCGCCCAAAACCAGCCTCCGACAATGCCTCTACCTGCCGGTCGGTGGCCTCTGTCAGTTGTAGTGATGTCTGTCTCGGCATCTATGTTTCTCCCCCTGTCCTTTTTGCGTTGTCAGCACGTCTCTGACACGCCAAGCAATCACAGACAAATTGTCCATCTTCCTGCTGCATCGATCTTGCTACGTGCGCTATTTCCTCATCACTTAGCACGGTAGGCCAAAGGTGAAAGTCTGTAATCTCGATGCCGCTCATCATTGGCCTATCACCCACCCTAAAATTATGACTCATCGCCCCTTCCCATTCACCATCCGATAGGTCAAGCCCGACAACGAGGCCCCGCACCCATCACATACCAGCCCCTGGGGGACGTGCTTCCCGCAATACACACACTCCCGGTCAATCTTGACCAATTCCGACCACGGCATCTGCTCCCCCCCACAGGTCGGGCACGGCACGTCCTCCCCCTCCACGAGGAACCCACACCATTCACACAACCATCCCCCCTGGAGCCGATACCCGTGCTGCATGGTGTTCAATCGCCCACTGGCCAACAATGGCTCGATGTGCCGCTCGGGATCAAGGTCGCCGCGCAAAGACATCTCAACGTACCAGATCGCAGGCTCCTCATCACCCAGTAGCCCCCCTCGCCGGTCAAGTTCAATGACAAACCCATCAGGCCACTGCACCGGCTTGAGGAAGGGCACGGTCTCTATCTGCCCCGCGCAAGCAAAACACGACAACCGCCCAGAGGGATTGTACTGCCCGCAATACGCACATACCCTCCCCGGCCCGAGGGTGGTGAGGCTAAACCTGCACCCCGAGGTCACCATGCGATGGAAGGGCTCCAAGTATGCCCGCTCATGGTCATAGGCCATGATATGGAACGAAACAGCAATCTCCCGGCGCTCAGGCATGTAGGGCTTTTGGGGCGCAAGGTGGATCAGATCATAGCTGTATGGCGCACTCATCGCCAGGTTGCCCAAGGGAATGCCGTCTAAGGTGAAGATGTTTGACCTTGCTCTCATTGGCGCTGCCTGTCCAAGGCGACCTGCTCGGCGTGTTCGGTCATTGGCTAATACCCCCGGTAAATTCCGCAAATCCCCAGGCCGATGCTGATGTATGGTCCGCGCCCCTCGTGCCAGATAGGCGTCCACCAATGCGCCCAGAATCCCCAATGACACCGCTTAAAGTTGAACGTCCACCACGGCCTGGGTTCGGCGTAGGGCAGGCGGATGGCCAGGATACCACGGCAAACACTACCCATATCTCTCATGCCTGCGGCGTCTCCTGTTCTGGCCCCACGCGCAGCAGATTGGCACGCTTGCGCGCCCGTCTGACAATGCGCTCCGCAAACGGGCACCAAACAAAGCGCCAAAAGTTATACAGGTCGTCCCAATCCTCGACGGTCAATGGCTCGTCGATCAGGCAACGGTGCATAGGGCGACCAGGGACGGCTTCGAGCATCCAAGATTCGGGGTCAGTCATCCCGTCGTCTCCTCTTGGCGCACGGCCACCGGCTCCACCACCCTCAGCCGCATCGTGCCCGTTGCCAGTCAAGTCGCGCAACAGGCTGTCCGCAAACAACGCCGCCCCCCTCGGGCAATAGGCAACCCAGGGTTCCCACCCCGGCCCAAGATCAAGCGCCGTTGCACCATCGAAAACCCACCCCTCCACACTGTTCCTTTCTGGCGGCTTCGGTTGCGCCGGTCGAGTAATACCATCATCGCTCATTGCCCTACCTCCTCCATTCTGTTGCATAAGCCCATTATACACGAAAACCGTATGGATGTCAAGGGCGAGTTCCCAACCCCCGCCCCACCCCACCGACTACAGAACACGGTGATGGGGAGTGGGAGACGGTGGGAAGGGGTGGGGGAGGGAGAAACGTGGGTAGACATAATGTAGCGAGTTTTCACCCCTCCTCGGGTCTGGAGGGTGCCGCCACATGCCCGCCCGCCCGAATATTTTTTCGCGTTGGGTTGTCTGGCCGATGCCATAGAACTATAAAGAAACAGAATGATACCACGTTATATCATGCCATGCCCTATGCTCAGACACCCCTACCATAGCACTAGCACAACATTATATAGCAACTTGACATAGTTATACTTGTGCTAATACCTACTAGCACAAGTATACTACTATACATAAAGCTATGGGCAGCCGATGCCCCGATGCGATGCGATGCGATGCTGCCCGATGCGGGGAGAGTGCGATACCCTATGTAGCTATAACTTTTGGTTATAGCTACCATTCCATTTGGTTATACTTTCCGATGCCTGCCCGATGCCCTACCCTACCTTGCCCGATGCCCTATTCTATGATGCCCGATGCCTGACTTATGGACGCCTGCCCGATGCCCGATCTATTCTACCCTACCCTACCATATGCCCTACCCCAAAGCAGATCCACGTCTAGGCCACCGATGCCCGATGCCCTATTCTATGGAGCTCTTGACCAGTTGCCCGATGCCTGGCCGCCGATGCCTGGCCGCCGATGCGATGCCCGATGCCCGATGCCCGATGCCAGTATACATGGTACTGGATAGGCCATAGTCTAGCCAGGATGCCTGCCCGATGCGATGCCCGATGCCATGCCAGTATAGAATACCCTGCCAGGGTATAGTATACTGACCAAGCAAGCCACAAAAGAACAGACGTTCTAGTCACGAAAACTCGCAAACATTCTATCGATTTTTTATCGTTTTCGGTATGTACGAACAACAGTTCGAAGATTGACTTTTCGCTCCACGTGTGATACAATGTGGCCAGACAGTTGGATAGCACACTAACACCTGATACACACAACGACCTGATACCACTAGACTACACACCGCCAATTGTCCCACAAGGTCCCAGGCTGCTGGGGACAAGCTAACATGATTCTGGGGTGGCGGACGGGCCACAAGCGGACGGGCGATTTCCCGATTGTAGGCAACATTTTACCAACAGGATAGGCCAAAGTAGGGGATTCCCTATATCACGATCTAGGGAATTGAGACAAGAAATCTGAAAAGGCCATCTAATACAATGCCCGAAAACGCTTATCGGCGAGTAGACACAACACAGGATGCCATCCTTTACAATGGAGTAGGGATTGGCGAGTGTCCAAACCATAGGCCAGAACTAGGGCCGATGCGACTATGTGTGCGACATAGGAGCGGGAGAAATGACAATAGAATAAATCAGCGGACCTATCCCATATACTAGGGCGTGGCAGTGTATCAGCCGATGATACCCCACTATATAGGATAGACTACAATCGAATATAGGAACGCGGGCGCTAGTCTAGCGCCCAACATAGAACGCAAGCCACAAGCTTGTGTCCTATGTTGGGGATTAGACACAGAACACAAAGCAAAAGAAAGGATGGTATACAATGGACCTGGCAATGTTGGATGTAAAATTTGAGACCATACCCAACTGGACGATAGTTTTGTACCCGACCCAATTGGCTATTTTATCGTTCGGGTTGTGAAGGGAAAAGGCATCCGGGCAGAGCACTATACAAGCGATGACTTGCCAACGTTGGTACTGACTTGCGGGCAGGATATCCCCTTATCCTCGCAAGGGGAAGCACTCCGCAAAGAAATCAGGGCAAGATTCCCCAATATTATGGCCGATCACTTTGCCTATATTGCCATGGAATTGGGCAAGGCGCAGATGGCCCTAGACTGGGAATTGCCATATACGCAAGGATAGAACGGAAAACGGAAAACGGGACAAAGTGGGGAAAACCGGGACAAACGGTCCCAAACACAAGAAAGGATGGTATAAAATGGACGCAAGGATTGACGATCTG
>Ga0180437_10000451_pt1 | contig 79290 bp, 63 predicted proteins | sample SS_ome_4_FD_132410 | JGI IMG/M metagenome (GOLD analysis project Ga0180437, IMG submission 132410) | Hypersaline lake sediment archaeal communities from the Salton Sea, California, USA - SS_3_D_1 metaG | ecosystem: Environmental > Aquatic > Non-marine Saline and Alkaline > Hypersaline >...
CTGCTGGCCAGCGACGCCCAGGCCATCCTCGACGAAGGCGCCAAAGGCTTCCTCTCCAAACCCTACCAGACCGCCCAAACCATGCAACAAATCGCCCGCGCCATCAAAGACTAACACCCCCACGACAAGGCCAACCGGGGTGGGGTCATAGTAAAGTATGGGCAGCAAGGGCATTGGGGTTATGTAGATGGCGCATCGGGTTGAAGCCGGGAGTTACGACTCGCTGTCATCCTCGATGTGGCCGATGATTTCGATGCGTTCTATGGTTTTGGCGAGGCCGGTATCGGCATCGACTGAGGCCAATACCCCACACAGGCGGGGGTCTTCTGAAGCAACGTCGAATCTCGCCGGCATGGACGTGGTCAGGAAGCCCAGGACGACGTCTTTCTTTCGCCCCAGGACGCTGTCGTAGGAGCCTGTCATGCCGACATCGGAGATGAAGGCTGTGCCTTTATCGAGAATGCGCGCATCAGCGGTTGGGACGTGAGTGTGGGTGCCGAAGACCACGCTGACGCGACCGTTTAGGTGCCATCCCATTGCTATCTTCTCGCTGGTGGCCTCTGCGTGAAAGTCGATGACGCGGATGCGGACGTCGTCGTCCATTTCATCAAGGACCCTGTCGGCGGCTGCCCAGGGGGAGTCATTGGAACCCATGTACATTTGACCGAGAATGATAGCGACGCCGACACGGCAATTGCCGGACTTGGTGGGGACGACGGTCCACTGGCGACCGACCGCTTTGGGTGAGAGGTTCGCTGGGCGAACTATGTGGCTATCTTGGTGGAGGATGGTGAGGATGTCGTGCCTGCGATACACGTGATCCCCCATGGTGACGACGTCAACGCCGTATCGGCGGATCCTGTCGAATATCTGCGGCGTGATGCCGCTGCCTCCGGCGGCGTTCTCGGCGTTACAGACGACGAGATCGACATGTCGCTCGTCAATAAAAGCTTTGAGGTAATCGGCGAGCATCGCCCGGCCGGGTTGGCCTACAATGTCCCCAATGCAGAAGATGTTTACGGTCACGTCCGGCGTCGCTTTCCAGCCATTCAGATGGCTTGGGCATTATATTGCAGCGCCCAGCGCGAGCCAAACTGTTTTCCGCATTGTAGCAGCGGCACACGGCAGTGTATGATAACAATGAGCCTTTAAGCGACGGGAGGGCATGCAATGATCCAATGCAAAGACTGCGAACTGTTCGAGCGTGATTCGACTGGGCGAGTTATGTTCCGGTGCGACCCTTTCACTAATATCAAGGAGCCCGAGTGCCTGGCCAAGTGGCAGCTGCTTAAGCTGAACCAGTTGTTGGCAGGGCACCAGGCGACACTGGACTACTACCGGAAACTCGCCCCGATGCAGGAAAAGATGTTCAAGGTGCTGGAACGCGAGATGGACGACATCAGCGAGGCGGACAAGTGGAAGATTGAAGATGATGAAGAGCCTGAGGAAGACGATTGGGGACAGGCGCCGCCTCCGGCCTAACCAGCGAGGCAGAGATTATGAGGGCGGCTGCGGGTCCCCTTGACAGGGAGGGGAGGTCCTCCTAGGATAAACTTTGCTCGTGGCTGGTGAAAGGAGCACAAGCAGGATGCCTGAACCAAATTCGCGAATTAACGTGTCAGTGGAGAGCGACGTCACGGTCGTCGAATTGACGGATCGAAAGATCCTCGACGAGGTGAGCATCCTGCACATCGGCGAACAACTCAAGGCGTTGATAGCCGACATGGCGCTGCCGAGGCTCGTGGTCGATTTCACAAACGTGGCACATCTGTCATCCAGCGCTTTGGGGATGCTGATTACACTTCACAGGCAGATTCGGGCCAGCAGCGGCAGGTTGGCGCTGTGTAATATCCAGCCCCAGATATATGAGATTTTCACCATCACGCGTCTGAGTGACATTTTCGATATCCGTGATTCTCGGACCGAGGCGATTGCGGCGGTTGCCTAGGCCGGAACTTCAGGCGATGGATGCAGGTTTGAACCAGATGCGGATGAAGTCAACCTGGGAAGCAGTCCGAAAAGCGGGCAGCCGCGTGCTGGCGGAGGTCGCAAAGCAGGACTATGACGAACATTCCGCCTTCGCCATTCGTCTGGCGTTGGAGGAAGGCCTGAACAACGCTGTCAAGCACGGCAACAAAATGGATGCCAGCAAGGAGATCGTGCTGGACTATGATGTCACTCCGCAGCGCGTGGAAATAGTGATCACCGATGAGGGCGAAGGTTTCGACCCAAAGGCTGTGCCGGACCCGACCCTGGATGAGAACCTGACCAAGCCCTATGGCAGAGGGATCATGCTGATGAAAGCTTTTGTGAACAGGGTGGAGTTCAGCGAACGCGGCAACAGCGTTCGGCTTATCAAGGAGCGAAACTGACGTCGAGAGGTCTATGAGCCGACCTCTGCGCGAGTGCGGACATTGTCCAGGATGTTCATGAAATTGATGTAAGCGTCATAGGGAGATTCATAGGGGTTGAAGTACTTGTGGACGTCGCCGTCTGCGAACCACTTAGTGCACATGTAATAGAAGTGGTCTGAGGTCTGAAGCTTTCTCCAGTCAAGGATGAGGCGTTCGTCGCCGCTGGCGAGCACATCGTCGGCCAGGGCGTAGAGGTCGTGCAGGGCATTTGCCTGCATGCTGTTGCCAAGCCATGCGGAAAGGTCCCGCTCGGTGTCTGCCCAGGAGATCATGTGCGGTACGTCAACCTGGCCAGCGGTCGGGTAGCGGTCGGTCGCCTGTGACACGGTAAGGAAGTCGTTCTTGCCAGTGGCAAAAACGGCATCGGGCAGGGATAAGAGGAAATCAAAGATGCCGGTTTCCTGCCATTGATGTTCGCCGAAGGTCTCGTAGTCCATAAACAGGTTGCAGACGTAACCGTTGCCGTTGATCTGGTCTACCCATCGCGCGAACTTGTCGGCCGTCAGGGGCCATTCCGGCCAGCCGCGGTTGCTGAAACGAAACGCGATATCGTCGCTGAGTCGGTAGTTCTTCAGCAGCATTCGCAGGTCCGGGCGGTTTGGGGGCGTGTAGATATAGTCGGGGCTTCGATAGCCCAGGATATGGTCGGCGCCTTCCGTGAGAATTACGTCGAAGCCCATTTCGGCGACGACTGCGGCGACGTCATTGTTGTATGTCAGCTCCGTGTTGCGAAACACACGAGGCCGCTGCGAGAACAACTCCTCCATGAGCCGGCAGTGTTCCTGTGTTTGGGCGATGAACTCGTTGCGGTCATACAGAAAGGCCAGGCTGTGGTAGCAGGTCTCTGCAATGAACTCCACGCACCCGGTGCTCGCCATGGCCAGGAAGCTATCCATCACCTCCGGCGCCCATTGCTGGAACTGTGAAACGGCGGTGCCCGTCAACGAATAGCTGACGCGGAAGCGTCCCTGATAGCGGTCAATCAACTCGCGGATGACCTGGTTGGCAGGAAGGTAGCACTTCTCGGCGACTTTCCGGCAGATCATTTCATTGGAATGATCGTTGAAGTAGTTGCAGTCGCTGTCGAAGATCGTATATCGGCGCAGCCTATAAGGCTGGTGGACCTGAAAATAGAACACAACTGATGCCATACAGTTACTAAGAGCGCAAAAATACCCGCCGCAATCAAGGCAATTCTGTTGTTGGCGGCGGATTGAAGACGACTGATACCAATACTGACATGTACGCCGCCAGGGGGTCAGCCTCTGGCGCCCACGACTTCCTGATAAACATGTGCCAGTTTGGCTGCACTGTCGATCCAGGACAGCCGCCCGACGTCGATTCGACCATGCTTACGGAGCGTTCTCTGCAGGGGCGGATGGCGGAGAACAGCGAGTATCTTGTTGGCCATTTCGTCAATGTCCCAGAAGTCCACCTTCAGCACATGAGTGAGCACTTCCGATACGCCCGACTGCTTGGAAATGATTACCGGTACGTCATGGCTTATCGCCTCCAGCGGCGCGATGCCAAATGGCTCGGACACGCTGGGCATAACATACAGATCCGCCATCGCAAATACCTTTGCGACATCCTTTCCCCGGAGGAAGCCGGTGAAAGTCACGTGCCGACCAAGGCGCAGGTCGGCCGCCTGGCGAACGCACTGAATTATCATGTCGCCACTGCCGGCGATCACGAACCTGACGTTGTCATATTTTTCCACGACCTTCTTGGCAGCCCGAAGGAAATATTCCGGCCCTTTCTGCATCGTAAGCCGGCCCAGGAACAGGACTATCTTCTCCTTGCCGGTAATCGGCGCCATCTGAAGTTCTTCCTCATTGGGCAGTTCGACGGCATTGTACACAACCGTCAGCTTGTTCCCGTCGACGCCATAGCGGCTGGTGGCGATCCGTCCGGTAAGGTAGCTTACACAGACCACCCGATCCGCTCCGTGCATTCCCGCCCGTTCTATCTCGTATATCTGTTGGTTGATGTTTTCCCCGGAGCGGTCGTACTCCGTGCTGTGCACGTGGACAACCAGAGGCCGGCCCGTGGCGGCCGCCACCGCCAGACCGGCCGGGAAGGTCATCCAGTCGTGAGCATGCACCACGTCGAAGTTTTGCTGCCTGGCCAGCGCCACCGCTACAGCTTCATATCTGCGAATCTGGTACATCAGGTCCCCGGCGTACATCTCCCTGCTCATCGTCTGGAACTCACCGTGAGGCGCCGCGATATCCCCACCCGGGGCCGGACCTGCGGCAGTCTGCCCCTCCAGTCGCTGAAGCCGGCGCAACTCCCGCATAGCTTCTCGGTAAGTTGCCGAAGTCGCGTACGCCTGGAGCATGCCGCCCAGGCGATGCAATTCAACGTGTTCGAACAACCGGACAACATCGTCGGTGGTGGCCTCGGTTCCCTCCCCGCCCTTCGCCTGAACATCCTTGGCAGTAAGGAATTGCACATGCGTCATGCCGTCGATGGGAACCGGCGTGGGCAGCACAAAGCACACTTCCACGCCGATCTCGTTGAGTCCCTTGGTCAATCCATAACAGGCGGTGCCCAGCCCGCCGCTGATGAAAGGGGGGAACTCCCAACCTAGCATGAACACTCTCATCGGCTTTCCTTTTCAAGCCCTCTTTGAAGGAATCGCAAATTATTATAGCAGTGGGCCACCGGCAAGGAAGCAATTGTGCCTCTTGAGAGTGGAAAATCATGCACTTTCGAGCGCCCTGTACCGATAACAACCCCATTAGGTCTTGAGCGTGCCGATAATCTCCCTGACGCTCGCAAGACCATGCCGGGTGAGGTAGTCGGCGATGCCGTCGCGGATCGTCACGATACAACCCGGGTCGATGAACAATGCCGTCCCCACAGCCAGCCCCGTTGCGCCGGCCAGGAGAAACTCAAGGGCATCGTTGGTGTACTGAATGCCACCCATGCCGATGATCGGCACCCCCGCCGATTTAGCCACCTGTGTATAGACCCGGTGCACCATGTAAACGGCGATTGGGCGAATCGCCGGGCCGGACAGCCCGCCCGTTCCGTTGGCAAGGATCGGCTGGCGCTTCTCGGTGTCGATGGCCATCGCCGTGAAAGTGTTGATCATGCTCAGGGCGTCGGCCCCGGCGTCCACTGCTGCTGCGGCTGTGACGGCGATATCAGCAACGTTGGGTGAGAGCTTGACTATGAGAATGTTCTTCCTGCAGACGGCCCGAAGCTCGCCCGTTACGGCGCCGACCTGCTTGGGGTCCACACCGAACTGTATTCCGCCCGCCTTTACGTTCGGGCAGGATATGTTAAGCTCAATGCCTCGGACCACGTCAACGTTTTCAAGGGCTTCAGCCACAGCGAGGTAGTCGTCGATCGTCGTCCCGGCCACATTAACCAGAACGGGCAGACCCAGCGCCCTCAGCTTGGGCACCTTCTCCGAAAGGAACACCTCCAGGCCCACATTGGCAAGACCGATGGCGTTGAGCATGCCGGCTCGCGTCTCTATAACCCGCTGGTAGTTGTTGCCGATTCTCTCCTGGCGGGTGATCGACTTAGTAACGAACGCCCCCAGTTGCTTCAGGTCCACAAAGTCGGCATATTCGTCGGCATAGCCGCACGTTCCGCTGGCGGTCATAAGAGGATTGGCCAACAAGACGCCGGCAATGTCGACGCTCAGGTCGGGCGGGGCTGGTTTGTTCTTGGGTGTCAGTGCCGGCGCTCCTTCAGGACGTTATTGCGGCGGCGGCGTCGGCGACGGCCTCAGCCGTGATGTCGTCAAAAATATCCACCGCGCCGAGGCCGGTCGGCAGGACCATACGCACCTTACCGCCAGCCATCTTCTTGTCGTGCTGCATGATGCGCCATATCTCCGCCGGGTCGAGACCTCCGCACTTCACCGGCAGGTGCAAAGATTTCAGCAGGTCTGCGACCCTGTCGGCGTCGGTCTGGCTTAAGTGCCCACGAGCCACGGACATGCGGCAGGCGGCCACCATTCCCAGCGATACCGCCTGCCCATGCGGCATGTTGTCGTAGCCGAAGAACACCTCCAGTGCATGGCCGATCGTGTGGCCGAAGTTCAAGTGGGCTCGCAAGCTCACCTCCCGTTCGTCGGCGGAGACAACTCGTGCCTTGATCTCCACGTTGCGGCATATAAGCTCGGTCATGACCTCAGGGGACGAGGCTGCAATATCCTCAGCGCAGCCTTCAAGGAAGCCAAGCAGGCTCTCATCACGTATAACCCCGTGCTTTACGCACTCGGCCAGGCCATTGCCGAACTCGACCGCCGGCAGCGTCGCCAGCGTCTCCACATCGACAAGTACCCCGCATGGCTGATGGAACGCGCCGATGAGGTTCTTGCCGGTCGCGTGGTCCACGCCGGTTTTTCCGCCGACAGATGCGTCCACAGCCGCCAGAAGCGTGGTGGGGCACTGTATCCACCTGAGCCCTCGAAGCGCCGTCGCCGCGACGAAGCCCGCTATATCTCCCGTCACCCCTCCGCCGAGAGCAACCACGACCGTCCCGCGGTCGATCGGCGAGCCGGCAACCAGAAGTTGATCCATTATGCTGGCGTATGTCGCCAGTGTCTTGTTAGACTCTCCGGCGGGAAAGGTGATGAGGCTTGTCGACCGATCCTTGCTCTCCAGAAGCTGCAATACCCGCGGTGCGTAAAGCTGAGCCACGTTGCTGTCGGAAATTACCATAACCGAGGCTGCACCGTTTAGCGAAGCTGTTAGCCGGTCCAATTCGCCCAGCATGCCCGGGCCTATCCGCACGTCATAGCTGCGCTGCCCTAGTTTCACCGTGACGGTCCTATCCATCCTGTTTGTCCTCGGAGTGCTCCTTATGCCACTCGTCGACGGCAGCTTTGAGCTCCGGGTCGACTTGGCCGTCATCTTCCTGTGCATCGGCGTATGCGCTGTCCTGCGTGACGTCCCTCAGAGGACGATAACGCCCCAGCCAAAGAGACCTGCCTGCCCCGCCTTTGGTCAGAATTGGCTGTTCGCGAAGACGGCGCACCTGTCGCATGAGAAAGTAGAAAATGATGACCATAACGGCCACCGCCAGGAATATCACCGCCGCCAGCATGGTGGGGATGCTCTCAGGCGTTTTGACGCTCGTCTTCCTGAGGTCCCACGCGATGATCAGTGGGAACTCCGTAACCCGCGACAGTTCGGGATGTTTCGGGTCCCCGGCCTCCAGGTCCACGAACACCTTGTAGAATACGCCCGCAACTTCCAGAGAGGCGATTGCGGGATTGAATATCTTCAGCGGATCAGACGGATCGCTTATAGGCTGATGAAGCAGCGGGAGCGGATCCACCGTCGAGACTATCAGCATTCCCTGCTGGCCGACCTTGCTGTCGGCGTTGTAGCAGCGGATCATCCATGTCTCTCGGCCGGCCGGCCACAGCAGGTCCGGCTCAATATCTACACCGGAGACCTCCTTGAAAACCGAATAGACCAGCACGTTCATTCGAATCGGCCTACCGACATACGGGCCAGGATTGTTTATCAGGCTGCTGTACATCGGCCGGGGAAGCTGAGAGACCTGCTCGGGCGTGAGCTGCGGCAAACGGGAGGCTCGATCAAGCGTTTCATAGAAGGCTGTCTCACGAAAGTCGTCCTTGTGCCGCTGAGCCACCTGCAATGTGTCCATTTCCGTGGGAGTAAGCGTCAGGATGCGTTCGACAGCCTCAAGCGGCGTCTCGTCCGCGGGCGCTGCTGCGGGCAGTTGCGTTCGGTTGGCTGACGGGCCTGAGGGCGGGTCGGCAATTGGTTCTGCGGCAGACAGCATTACGGTTGGCTCAATGGGTTTCGGGTCAAAATCCGGGCGCTCCGATTGCTCCTCCGGTCTGAGGCAGCCTGACGGTACGGCCAGGAAAAACAGGCCGGCGCAGACTATCAGATATGCAGTGAGGATGGATCGTCTTGCCATGATTGCACCAATTGTACGCATGCAGTAACTGTGATGTCAAAACCCGGACCGACCGAGCTTGGGGGCACGGCCTTGGCTAATATCATCTTAGACGAATCGATGGCGCTGCAGTTCCCACTCCAGCAGGCCCGGCAATGTTTCAATGAACGCGCGAATCTCTTCGCGAACGCGCCTGTATATAGCTAGTTTCTCTTCCGTGTCAGACGCGCGTGCAGCCAGGGCTGGCGGGTCGTCGAAGTCTGCACGTATCACCTTTGTCCTGCCCGGGAAGACCGGGCAGCTTCCAGCGGCCCGGTCGCAGACCATCACCACGCAGTCGAACAGGATATCCGACAACTCGTCTACGTGTTTGGAATGATGGCCGGATATGTCTATCCCCTCCTCAGCCATCACCTTAACGGCGATTGGGTCCAGGCCGTGCGTCTCCACGCCTGCTGAGTATGCCTCGACTTCATCGCCGCACAGGGCTCGCGCCCAACCCTCGGCCATCTGGCTGCGGCAGGAGTTGCCCGTGCACAGGAATAATATCTTCTTCTTCATTTTGATTGCGGGACAACCGCTGCCTGTCAGAGGCATCATGCGCTGCCCAACGCCCAGTTGATTGCAGGATCTATCACACTTCTATACAAATAGCTCAGCGGCCCGGGCCGGTTTAACAGCATGGGCACGAAGATCAATCCCATGAGTATCAGCCGCCCAAACTGCATCTGCCATTGCATATAGATCATATGTTTCGACGGCGGAAGCAATTCCCCCAGAATGTGGTGTCCGTCCAGCGGGTAGAGCGGAACAAGATTAAACACGCACAAGACCAGATTAATCGACATCGTCAGCCACAGTATCTCTACGATGCTCACCGGCAGGTCTGCGCTCAGGGCCACATTCCAAACTATCAGCGCCTTCAGGATCAGCCCGCAGATAACCGCCAACTGGAGATTACTCATCGGTCCGGCCAGCGACACAAGAATGTTCCCCAGCCGCCGTGGGTGAAGGTTCGCCGGGTTGACCGGCACGGGCTTCGCCCAGCCGAACCTGACTGTGAACAGGGCGATGGTGCCTATCGGGTCCAGGTGGCGCAACGGGTTAAGGCTCACTCTACCCATCAGTTTTGCCGTCGGGTCCCCGAACGCCAGAGCCGTTCGCCCGTGGGCGTATTCATGAATGGCAAGGCTGAACAGCAGCGGAGGCGCAAGGACTATCTTCTCAAGAAGCCAGGCTTCCATGGTGGGCCCGTTTTACTTGACCTTCCCGCCGCCAGCAAGCATAATGCCCGGTCAGGACTAAGTTCGTTCCCGGCGGCTCGTGCACCGTCGGCTGACGGCGAACCGACAGTCGCCGGGCAGTGGAAATCAGGCGGACGTGAATCCGCCGATCCGACCCCTATGAGTGATACGAACGTTAATCTGGATCTTGCCCGCAGCGTCCTTTCTGCCGAGGGCCATGCCATCCTGAGCCTGATGGACAGGCTGGATGGAGCCTTCGCATCCGCCGCCAGAGCGATACTTGCCTGTTCCGGAAAGGTTGTCCTCACTGGCATAGGAAAGGCCGGCATCATAGCCCAGAAAATATCCGCCACGCTGGCTTCTACAGGCACACAGAGCATTTTTCTTCACCCTGTGGAGGCGCTGCATGGCGACCTCGGCCGCGTCGGCCGCGACGATATCGTCATAGCCTTGTCTCACAGCGGCTCCACTGAGGAGATCGTCCGCCTCCTCGACCACATCAAGGGACGCGGGGCAAAGCTCATCGCCCTCACCGGCCTGGCCGACTCCCAACTGGGCCGACATGCCGATATCACCGTGACCTATGGCGAAGTCGCCGAAGCCTGCCCCCACGGAGTCGCTCCCACTGTCTCCACTACCTGCATGCTGGCCCTTGGCGACGCCCTGGCCCTGGTGGTAATGACCATGCGTGGCTTCGGCCCGGAGGATTTCGCAGCCTTCCATCCCGGCGGTACGCTCATGAGGCGACTGTTGACCGTTCGGGAAGTCATGGGATTCCGCCCGGGAGAGCACCTGAACCTCGTCAATGATAATGTGACACTGGGGGAAGCTTTGGCCGAGGCCGAAAAAGCAGGCCGCCGCTCAGGCGCGATGCTGCTGGTGGATGGTGACGGCAGGCTCAGCGGCATCTTCACCGACGCCGACCTGCGCCGCAAGCTCGTGGAGCACCGAGGAAAGGATGTCTGGGCTGCCCCTATCAGGAAGCTAATGACCCCCAATCCCAAGCGAATTGGTCAGGATGCTTTGGCCGCCGAGGCCCTGGCGATTCTTAATCGCAACCGTATCGACGAATTGCCGGTAGTCGATGAGGCCGGCAGGCCGGTCGGCATAATAGATGTGCAGGATCTGCTGGGAATAAAGACGGTGAGCAATGGCCGAGGTTGATTTCAATAACATCGAACTGCTTGTCCTGGATGTCGACGGCGTGCTCACCGATGGCCGCATTACCTACGGTGATCGCGGCGAGGAAATCAAGAGCTTTCACGTCCGTGACGGTTCGGGCATGAAGTACTGGAAGCGTTGCGGGCGCAAGCTGGCATTTGTGACCGGTCGGGGTTCGCCGGCCGTTACGCAGCGAGCGGCCGAACTGGGCGTGGATGCCGTTCGTATGAACGCCAAAGACAAGCTCCCGGCTTTCCACGAGGTCCTGGTGGAGCTGGGCGTGCCCGCTGATCGCACCGCCGTGATCGGTGACGACCTTACCGACCTGCCGATGCTGCGGCGCTGTGCATATCCGGTGGCGGTCGCAGACGCGGCTGAGGAACTACAGGCGGCAGCCTGCTATGTGACGCACCTGCCCGGCGGGGCAGGGGCGGTCCGTGAGACCATCGAGCATATCCTCAAGGCCGCCGGGCAGTGGCGGGATATCCTTGCACGCTATCTGACAGAGGACGAGTGACGGCAATGAGACGGCGACTGGTAATCCTCATCGGCAGTTTTCTGCTGATTCTCCTGGCGGCAATGGTCGTCAAGTGGTTCTCGGATATTGGGGGCAACTATGAGAGCGAACGGGCCGCCCCTGATACCATCGCCGACAGTAATCTTGGCCTGGCGGGGGACGCACCCACCGGAAGGGCCAGCGCTGACAGGGGCAGTGAACTCCGCCTTTACGGCAAGGACGCACAGACACGCCGCATCACGAGCGTGATTGTCCTGCCGGTCTGGCGGAAACGGGATGACGGAAGCTACGTTGCAAAGAATCCCTGCATTGAATACAGGCTCGACAACGGCCAACGGGTTTACATAACCGCCGATGCGGCCGTCATGCGGATCGAGGAAGTGGCAGGCAGCGCCAGGATCATTGACGGCAGGGCATACAGCCCCGAGGCCGATAACCCCAGAAGCGTCCGAATCTACCTTGACCGCGCGAACGATGTCGAACGACCCAGCTTCACAGACCTCAGCTCGGAGCTATCAATAAATGATGTTTTCGCTCAGCTTGACCAGCGGCGAGAGGACATGGTCCGGATATTCCTGGAGGACATCAGCTACGACCATGACGAGAAGCTGATATCGACTGAACGTGAAATTCTCCTGCGATCAGCCGAAGCGGACATCAGCGGCGACGCCTTCGCCATGCAATGGAACGAAAGGCCAAGTGAGCTGCTGTGGCTCAAGATGCCGCGCGGCGGGACTATTCACTGGTATGACATTCCGCCTGAAGTGAATCTGATCGCCATGCCGGGCGAGGAGGAGGCCGCCGTTATGCCCGAAGATGACCAAAAGGGCGCCGCCGACGTTGCTTCCGCCGATTCGGAGGACTTCGCCCTCGACGATCTGGCCGCTGCGCCTGATGTTGTCAGATCGGCTGAAACCGATCAGGTCGCCCCTTCCGTCGCGGCCCCGGGCGCCGCTGCGGGTCCTCTCGAGCCGACCGGTGATGCCGCCCAGAATAACGAAGATGAAAACAAGCAGAATATCTTCCTGGCGGAGTTCCAGGACAGCGTCATTGTTGAGTCCGGCGCGCGGCGAATGTGGGGGGCGGATAAGCTGTCAATCAAATTCGAGTGGGGCAGGCAGGCCGACGAACGGCTCCGGCAACGTCTGGCCAATGGCAAGGAGGACGACCGGGCCGGGGAAGGGCAGGGGGGTGAAGGTGATGCCATGCCGGACACGGACTCGGCCATGGCAACCCAGTTGTCGGATAATGAGAGGCCGCCGGGAACCGCCACAGACGCTGCCGGTGACGGCCTTGCCGAATCCGGCGAGCCCGTGGTAATCACCTGGAAAGGGCAGTTGCTGACAGAGCCGGTCGGCTGGACGCCCACGCCTTCCAGTCGTCGAATTGTTGTAACGGCTGTCGGGAAGAACGTGCATCTGGAAGACCCCCAGGCCACCGCGTCATGCCGGCTCGCTGTTTTCAACCACCCACAGAGAACCGGCGACCTACGAGGAGACGGCGAAACCCCCACTACTGTATACCTTGCAGGCGGCCAGGAAATTATCAGCAGCGAGATACACTTCGACCTGCCGAATGGCAAGGTGCTCATGAATGGTCCGGGCATGATCACCCAGACCGGCCAGGCGGAAAAGTCCGGTGAGCAAGCCGCCGAGGTCGACTTACCGCAGCTTGGCGCAATTTCCGATGCCGGAACCATCAGTTGGCAGGAGAGGGCTGAAGCGACCTTTGGAACCCAGCGCGTTGTGCGCGATGACGGCACGATAGAACAGCGACAATACATCGAGGACGCGGTTTTCCTGAAGGACGTCATTCTCACACAAGGCCCGCCCACCAAACCGGTCACAGAAGCTGCTCACCCTCGTGAGACGACAGTTGAGGCTGATGTTGTCGAAGGTAACTTGCCGGAGGGTGAGTTCCTCCGCTGTGACATAATGCGCGTTTGGATGAAAGATCAGGACGGGCAGAAGGTCGCTCCTGAAAGTGCAGTCGCCAAGGGCAACGTAATCGCCAGTCAGCAGGGCAGCTTGATTCGTGCCGGTAGGGTAACGGTGTTCTTCGACGAAGTGGAAGAGATTGATGAGGACCAGGTTGTCACGCGGCTCAAGGCTACAGAAGTGCATGCTATAAATGATGTTACCGTGACCGACGCCAGGAACCCGACCCAGCCCGTCGAGGCTCGAGCGGACAGAATCCAGAGCTATCTGCTCGACAGAGAAGCCATCCTTTTTGGTCGCGACCGCAATGCGGAGATAGTCCAAGGCGACCGCCGTTTGGCCGGCATGGAAATACGCCTCGACCAGGACGCCCAGTCGGCCGAGGTTGTTGGACCGGGCGAGATGCGACTGTTCACGGATCAGGACATGGACGGCAATCCGCTGTCGGCTCCCCGGGAGGTGGACATCACCTGGCAGGAAAGGATGGAGTACTCCGGCAAGACGAACGACGCCAACTTCATCGGCGACGTCGAACTGACAAGCCAGCAGGAATACATGAGCTGTCGGCAGCTTCGCGTGCTGTTTAAAAAAGACAGCGCCGCCGAGTCCGAACAGGCCGATGCCGCCGGGCTCGCCGCCCAGGACAGTGCGGGTGACCAACAGTTGGGACTGAACATAGAGCGATACAGCGACCGAAGGCTGTCGGTGATCATGGCCTTCAACGATGTAGTTGTTCGCAGCCGGCGCGAGAATGACTCCGGACAGCTTACAGGCCGGATGCAGATGACCGGCCAACGCCTCATGTACGACCTTCTGGCCAAAGAATTGAGCGTTTTTGGCGACGGCACGCTCGTGGCTGAGGACTACCAAGCCCCTACTGAAGACGGTAAGCCCAGGACCAGGACCGATGCAGCCGGTAGTGCGACGCTGCAGTCGCCTTCACAAACGGCTTTCCTATGGACGCGGGAAATGCAACTGCTTCAACTACCCAGGCAGGTTAAGCTCAAGGGCAATGTCGAAATGATCCACCGCAGCGGCGATCAGGTTGTGGTCATGCCGGGAATGAACGTGCCTGAGTGGGAGCAGCTTGATTCCGGGCGAAAGAGCAGCATGAGATGCGAAGAACTCTTTGCCGAGTTCGCCCCGCCCAGCGACATGTCTGAGCAGGAAATGGCTGTGTCGGGCGACATGTGGGAGTCGGGGCCAAGGCTCGGGCCGCTGGAACTTTTCACGGCCTATCGCAAGGTAAATATGACAGATGGCCCGATCCAGATCATCGGTGAGCAACTGGACTATGATCGCCGACACGGCTCGGCCGTGGTCCTGGGCTTCCTTGAAAACGAGCCGCGCCGCGACGCCAGCCTGATCTATAAGAATCAGCAGACCGGTGAGAGCCAGAGCTGGTCCAGCCCGAAGATGACCATTGATATCCGGGACGGTCAGATATCCAAGGTCTATACCGAGACCGTGACAGGCGCAGGCGGGGTACGTGCCAGGGAGTAGTTCACGGCTGCCGTTCGGCAGTGACGGTAACGTCTGGCAGCCGCAGGCAAGGCCCTACCGCCAGATGGCAGCGGCGGCGAGATCAGGCGCGTCTGGGCCTCAGGATCACGTCTTTGGTACGGTTGAACTGTCAGTAGCTGCCCCGCACCGTCAACAGAATCTGTCGAAGAACTGAGTTCTTTCGCCCGTGCAACCCAACGTAGTCGACACTGAGTGAGAATGACGACTCGAAAAACGCCATCTGCCGCAGGCCAAACGGCTTACGCCGCGCGCCGACGCGCCCTCTTCGGCCACATGAAACGTCTGCGCCTTGACGCTATGGTCATTACACGTCCGGCAGACGTGAGTTACATCACCGGTTTCAATGGCGATGATGGCAGCGTCCTGATGGGCAAGGGTTGGGCCGTGTTCGTGGTTGGCGACCTCTATGGCGAACAGGCCCGTAAAGAATGTTCAGAACTGGACATACGAATCGGTGGGCTGACGGCGCACATTGCCGCCGTGCTGAAGGGCCGGCGTGTCCGGCGGCTGGGCATGCAGGACGGGCACCTGACGACCCGCAGATGGCGGCAATTGGCAGAGACGGTCGGCTCTCGTCGGCTCGTTCCGGCTGATGGGCTTGTGAAGCAGTTGCGACTTACCAAGGACGCTGATGAACTTGCCGCGATTACGCGAGCGGTGCACGCGGCTGAGAAGGCTTTCAATGTGCTCTTTCACCGCGGCAGGAAGGCCTTTGTCGGACGGACCGAGCGACAGGTCGCCGCGGAGCTCGACTACCAGATGGTCATGGCCGGTGCGGATAGGCCGGCTTTTCCGACCATAGTCGCAGCCGGCGAGGGAGGATCGCAACCTCACTATCAACCGGGCAACAGTAAGATCCGTTCGGGGCAGCCGGTGCTTATCGACTGGGGCGCCCGTGTCGCCGGATATTGCAGCGACTTGACGCGAGTCATATTTATGGATACCATTCCCCCAGAAATAGCCCGTATTTACGAAGTTGTCGCTGCTGCTCACACTGCCGGGATCAATGCGATATGGCCCGGCATCATGGCGAAATCAGCCGACCTCGCGGCCAGAAGGATAATAGAGCAGAACGGCTGCAGCGATCACTTTATACACGGCTTGGGGCACGGCCTGGGCCTTGAGATCCACGAGGAACCTGCCCTCACCAGCCGAAACGAACAGCGGCTCTGTAGGAACATGGTTATTACGGTCGAGCCCGGCATCTATCTTCCGGGTATCGGCGGCGTGCGAATAGAAGATGACGTGGCTGTGACAGCTGAAGGTGGGCGACGGTTGAGTTCGCTGCCAACCGACATTAAGAAGATGGTTCTGCGATAAAGGGAAATACAATGGCCAGGAAAGCCACGAAGAAAGCCCGGAAGACCGGCTCCGCAAGGGACAAAACGTCGGCCTCGTCCAAGGGGACAAAGAAGGTCGCCAAGAAGTCCAAGGCGCGGCGCAAGACTGCAGATATGATAAACGACGTGCGCGATCTAGTGGCATTGATGACTGCCAACGACATTACCGAAGTACAAATGCAGGACGGGGAGATGAAGATCGTTCTTCGCCGTGGGCAGGTAATTGAGCCGTCGGCTGCTGTTGTAGCAGGTGGTGTCGCGCAGACAGAAGTGGCGAAAACGCCGGGCCCTTCGCGATTTGAACCTGTTGCGGCCGCCGAGAAGGAGGAGTTGATTGACATCAAGTCACCGATGGTGGGGACCTTCTATGCTGCCGAGAGCCCTGACAGCGACCCTTACGTTACAATGGGCGCCAATATAAACAACGATGCGGTCGTGTGCATCGTTGAGGCGATGAAGGTCATGAACGAAATTAAGGCCGAGTGTTCCGGAACGATCGCGGAAATCTGCGTGAAGAACGGCCAGCCCGTCGAATTCGGACAGCCGCTGTTCCGTGTCAGGCCCGCTTAAGGAAGGGCATTGGCAATGTTCTCACGCATATTGGTTGCAAACCGCGGCGAGGTTGCCCTGCGAATCATTCGGGCCTGCAAGGAGCTTGGCATTGAAACCGTCGCCGTCTACTCTGAAGCGGACCGCAATGCCAGTTACCTGCATCTTGCCGACGAACGCATCTGCATAGGCCCGGCGCCGTCGGCTGAGAGTTATCTGAATATTCCGCGCATTATTGCCGCTGCGGAGATCGCCGATGTTGAAGCAATTCATCCCGGCTATGGCTTCCTGGCTGAGAACAGCCATTTCGCCGAGATCTGCCGGGACTGCAAAATCGAGTTCATAGGCCCGTCCGTCGAGAGCATGAGGCTCTTGGGCGACAAGATTCAGGCCCGCAAGCTTGCCGGCCAGGCCGGCGTGCCGATGAGCCCCGGCAGCGACGGGCCTGTGGAGACAGTGGACGATGCGGTTAAACTCGCCGACCAGATCGGGTACCCGGTAGCCGTTAAGGCTGCTGCCGGAGGTGGGGGACGAGGCATCCGGTTGGCCCATAATGAAGCAACCTTGCGGACCGTCTTCAGGCAGGCATCTACCGAGGCGGACATTGCGTTCGGAGACGGAAGGCTGTATGTCGAAAAGTGCATCGAGAATTTCCGCCATATCGAGGTACAGATACTGGGGGATATCCACGGGAACGTTGTGCATTTGTTCGAGCGGGAATGTTCTGTCCAGCGGCGACGGCAGAAGGTGATCGAAGAGACCCCCGCGCCTGGCCTGAGCGAGAGCCTGCGCCAGCAGGCATGCTCGGCGGCCGTCCGTCTGGCGACCAAGGCCGACTACCACGGAGCCGGCACTGTGGAGTTCATGCTCGACTCGGACAACAAGTTCTACTTTCTGGAGGTGAACACACGCATCCAGGTGGAGCACCCGATAACAGAAATGGTCACGGGCGTCGATTTGATAAAGTGGCAGATACGCTTGGCTGCCGGCGAGAAGCTTACGCTGAAGCAGGATGAGCTGAGGCAGAACGGCCACAGCATTGAGTGCCGAATCAATGCCGAAGATCCGGAAAACGACTTCCGTCCGTCCCCGGGGCTCGTGGCAGCGTTCGTGCCGCCCGGGGGGCCCGGCGTGCGATGGGATTCACACGTCTATCAGGGCTACAATATTCCGGCTACATATGACAGCCTTATAGGCAAGTTGATAGTGCACCGCCCGACACGGGACGAAGCAATAGCCTCTGCCAAGCGGGCGTTGGACGAGTTTGTCATATCGCCGACCAAGACAACGATTCAGCTTTGTCACGAGATTCTTTTCCATGACCGCTTCGTGCGGGGGCAATGGGACACGACCCTCATCGAGCGAGAAATACTCCACAAGCAGTAGGCGACAGCCGCAGCCGGCCGGCCCCTGGAGTCGACAGGACAATGACCAAGACCAGCGCCATCAAAGGTAACGCAGTAATCGGCCAATCAGGCGGCCCGACGGCGGTCATCAACCAGTCGTTGGTCGGTGTGATCGAGTCGATAGGCCGGTTTTCGGCTGTTGGGAGGCTTCTCGGTGCACGCCATGGCGTGCGGGGCATCAAGGAAGAGGACTTCATCCCACTCCAGCGTCTGGGCAAAAAGAAGCTGGAGGCACTTGCAGTTACGCCGGCTGCCGCATTAGGTTCAAGCCGGGATAAGCCCGACGAAGTGTACTGCCAAGAGATCCTGAATGTCTTCAGGAAGAATAATATCCGGTACTTCTTCTACATCGGCGGCAACGATTCTGCCGACACCGCTCGCATCGTCAGCGAAATGGCAGGCGCGATCGACTACGAACTGCGTGTACTTCACATCCCCAAAACCATTGACAACGACCTCCGTGTGACGGATCACTGCCCGGGGTACGGTTCAGCGGCCAGATTCGTCGCCTCGGCATTCATGGGCGACGACCGTGACGTGACCTCACTGCCTGGGATCAAGATTAATGTTGTCATGGGTCGCAATGCCGGGTGGCTGACGGCTGCGGCGTCCCTGGGGCGGCGCGATAAAACTGACGGACCGCACCTGGTTTACGTCCCGGAAGTGACGTTCTCGCCGAAGCAGTTCATCGACGATGTCGATCGAGTCTATCAGAAGCTCGGCTACTGCCAGATCGCAGTCTCTGAAGGGGTCGTCGACGAGAACAATAAACCGGTGGCGGTCGTTCTGGCGGAGAAGTTCGGTCGTCAGGTGGAGCGAGACAGCCACGGCAACGTGCAACTATCCGGCTCGGGAGTGCTGGGGGACTTCCTGGCTGAATATGTTAAGGATCAGCTCGGCAAAAAACGATGCGGGAAGCTGCGCGTGAGGGCCGACACGTTCGGCTACCTCCAGAGGAGCTTTGCCGGCTACGCTTCGCCCGTGGACCAGCACGAGGCCCGCATGGTCGGACGAAAGGCCGTTGAGTACCTGATGTCCGGCGCGAAGAACGGTTCCGTGGCCATCACGCGAGCTAAGGGCAAGCCGTATCGAGCGGGCTACAAGCTGGCTGCCCTGAAGGACGTTGCCCGCCTGATCAAGACTATGCCGCGTTCCTTCATCAATAATGACGGCAATCACATTACGGTCGCGTACCGCAACTACGCTCTGCCGCTGGTGGGGCCGCTTCCGACGATAGGGAAGTTGTTCTGATTGCGGATTGTGGAGCGCGGAGTGCGGACTGACGCAAGGGCGTGTCACGAGTTACGGGCCGTCTGTCGGATAGCCAAAAGGGCATGGTTTAAGTCGTTCCCCAGGTGTTTCGTTGGCCACCCAAGTGCTTCGTGGACGCTCACAACGAGCCAGAAAATGGAGCACAGGGCCCCCCATTCTGGATCGAAGGGTTTCTTCGGTCTGGCCCGTCGAGATTCTGTGCCATCCACCAAGTCAGAGTAGCGATCCGGGTCTAGTTCGGCATGCACGCTCTTGCAGAGCTGTTCGTAAAGAGCCGCGCGGACGAACTGTGCATCCTTCGGATCCGGAGCGCTTGCGGCTACTTCCTCGTAAATAAGCCTGAACACAGGCAATCTCTCAATGTCCCCCAGGCCCTGGATATCCGCATCCAAGCGTTCTGCTGCTCCCTGAAAACCGGCATGGTATTGCTCCGGGGCCGTCTTGGCGAACGTTTCACGAATCCGTTTCTCGGACTTCAGGGTTTCTCTCACCCAGGAACGGTATCTGTCGTGTCGATCAGTTCCCTTCTTGAGGCAGCACCAGCGAAGCTTGATCGCCATCTCGAAGATCGTTCGGCAGCAGCTGAGCCCCGAGTAGTAGCGTCCGGCCCGGAAAGCCTCAAAGGCCGTCTCTGTGAATTCCTTCGCGTGGAGAAGCAGAGATTCAGCGACACAGAAGTCCAGGTTGCGGTCGGGAGTGTGGCGGGTTCGTTCACGGGGAACATGTTTGAGCCCAGTCTTCAGCCATCGTAGCGCAACACGTTTCAGACGTCTCCATTGCCGTTTCTCTCTGCACATGAACCAAATCCACATGTATCCCGAGAACGCACAAGACTCATGCAAAACGCGGCTATTCCGCACTCAGCAATCCGAAATCCGCAATCGTCATGCGCCGAACTTCTCGAGCTTTTCGGCGTGTGCCATCGCAAGCGGAATGAGTTGCTTGGCGAGGATCGTGCCGATCTGTCCGCTTCGGCAGGTGACTTCGTCGAAGTGTCCGCCGTCGCCGCCGCGGAGGTGCGGCGCGCTCATGAGGACCGGCACTGAGTGCCAACTATGCGCCTTGAGGCTGGGTGGCGTGGAGTGGTCGCCCGTGATAATCAGCACGTCCGGGCTGGCAGCCAGCAATGTCGGCAGGGCGGCGTCCATCTCCTCTATGCGGGCGATTTTAGCTGACAGGTCGCCATCTTCGCCTGTCTTATCGGTGTACTTGAAGTGGCTGAAGACGAATGTGTGCTTCTTTATTGCGTTGACGGTCTCGGTGCAGATGTCAGCCGCCGTCGTGGGTTGGGCGACGACCTCCATTCCCACGAGCCTCGCCACGCCGCGGTACATCGGGTAGCCGGCTACCGCGGCCGCGTCGAGCTTGAACCGCTGGGCGAAGGTCGGCCAGGTGGGGAATTTCGCGAAACCCCGTGCGAGAATCATGTTCGCCCGGGGCTCACCGGCGAGGATGTTTCGGACCTGGGTTATGATGCCGCCGACGATTTTGGCGGTGCGTGAGCGGTCATGAGGGGCTCTTGTCGGGGACAATGGCGGCTCGGCGGTCATTTGCGGGTCGGTGTCGCCGATGTCATCATCCAGTTTATGCCCGCGAAGGACCATCAGCGCGCGATGCTCGGCCTCGGTTTCGAAGAACACCTCCACGCCGGCCGGCGCTTTAATGTTCCTGCGGATGAGTGCCAGCAGACGTTTGTTCTCGTCATCACTGATTCGCCCGGCCCGACGGTCGGCGATGAGCCCGGCGCTGTCGACGGTGCAGAAGTTCAGCCGGGCTGCGACGTCCCGCGGTGTGAGGGGAAACTCTATACCCAGCGCGCTCAGCACCCCGCGGCCGACCTGGTAGATCGTCGGGTCGTAGCCGAACAGCCCCAGGTGCCCCGGCCCGGAGCCGGGCGTTACGCCAACGGCAACCGGCACTTGAAGGCCAAGTGCGCTGCGGGCGGCAAGAGCGTCCAGGTTGGGCGTGTGAGCCTGCTGAAGGGCGGTGCCGCCGCCGTCGTTGTCGCAGTCGCCCAGGCCGTCCATAACCAACAGAACAATTCGTTTGTCATTGGCGATGGCCAGTGAGCTGATAAGGTCGCCATAGTCGTCGCCGCTCATCAGTGTGGTCCTTCCTGCGGATTCATCGGTGTTGGATGTTTCAGCGAGTGCATAAGTCTATCACCACGGGGCGAAATAAACCACGGCAGTGTATTCAGTGGGAATAATACATGCCGGAGACTAGATGACAAGTCCAGTAATGCATGCCCCGGTTGTGTGCGCGGTTGAGCGTTAAGAAAGGAACAAAAGCCAAGCGCCGCTTTGACACTCGACCTCTTTTCAATGACCCCAAGGGGATTCGAACCCCTGTTGCCGGGATGAAAACCCGGTGTCCTGGGCCTCTAGACGATGGGGCCAACGTGTGGTCCCAGCCGGAACGCGCCGGTAGTTGGGCTAGGTATTGTAGTGATTGTATCGGCCGACGCAAACCAAGAATTGCAGAAAGCCGCAATCCCTCTGAAAGAATAAGCGCCTCGGCGTGTTGGTCGAGGCGCTTGCCTGTAAATGAGGGAGCTGGGACTCGAACCCAGAACCTACGCCTTAAAAGGGCGTTGCTCTGCCAATTGAGCTACTCCCCCGGTTTGGGGGTCGCGTGTTATTCTAGCAGATAGGCCCGCCCCGCACCAGCCCAGCCATCGGCGGGAGAGTGACGCCCTAGAGTTCCTCGATTTCCCTGGTTTTGGCTTCGACCAATTCCGTTATGGTTTTCTCAAACTTATCAGTGAGCTCCTGGATTTCTTCCTTGCCCCTCTTCGCCTCGTCTTCTGTAAGCACAGAATCCTTCTGAAGAGCGTCCACCTGTTTGTTGCCTTCCCGGCGGGCATTGCGTACGGCAACACGAGTCTGCTCTGACATCTTCTTGACTTGTGCGGTTATCTGCCGGCGTCGCTCCACGGACAAAGGCGGCACAGTCAGCCTGATGACCTTGCCGTCGCCTGCGGGCGTGATGCCCAGGTCGCTTGCGAAGATAGCTTTCTCTATGTCCTTAACGGACTGGGGGTCGAAGGGTTTGATCACTATGAGAGTGGCCTCGGGCGTTGAGATGCTGGCAAGCTGCCGCAGCTCCGTCTGCGAGCCGTAGTAATCGACTTTGATGTGGTCTACCAGGCCGGTTGTCGCGCGCCCGGTGCGAATGCCACGAAGCTCCTTACGGAGGAACTCCGTATCCGCTTCCATTTTCTCTTCGATTTCAAAAAGAATCTCATCCATGGCCGCGGTGCTCCTTGTTCATTCCCCGACAAATGTCCCGATGCCCTTTCCGCGAATCACGCCGGCGAGATTACCCGCCTTGGATAACTTGAAAACAACAATAGGGATGCCGTTATCCATGCACAGGGAAATAGCGGTGAGGTCCATCACCCCCAGCCTGTCGGCCAATACCTGCTGGTAGGTCAGCCTGTCATATCGCTTTGCGTTTGAATTCGTCTCCGGATCGCTGTCGTAGACGCCATCGACCTTGGTGGCCTTGAGGACCGCGTCGGCGCCCATCTCACACGCTCGCAGCGCAGCGCACGTATCGGTTGTGACGAAGGGCCTGCCGGTTCCTCCGGCGAGAATCACCACCACGCCGTCGTCCAGCATCGCCCGCGCCCGGCGGATATCAACCGGGCCGCAGATGCACTCCATGGCTATCGCCCCGAGTACTTCGCTCCTGATGTCGTGGTGCTGCAGGGCGTCGCGGAGAGCGATAGCGTTCATCGTGGTGGCGAGCATGCCCATGTAGTCGGCAGTAACCCGCTGGATTGTGGAATCGTCCTGCAGATGTCGCCCTCGCAGAAAATTACCGCCACCGATGACCACCGCCAACTGAGCTCCGGTCCGGACGGCTGCAGCGAGTTCCTCAACGACCATTGCCACCGCAGAACAATCGATGCCGAACCCGGCCGGCGCGCATAACACCTCCCCGGATAGTTTGACGACAACTCTCTTGTAGCGAAGCCCTTTGGCCATTTATGAACCCAGGCGGTACCGGGCGAAGGCCGTTACGTTTACCCCGCCAAGGATTTCCTTGACAGTCTTCTTCTCGTCGTGAATGAAATTCTGTTCCATCAGAGCGTTGGCTGACAGGAACTTTCTTACCTTGCCCACAACCATCTTTTCGGCGATTTCCTCGGGCTTACCTGAGTCGATCGCTTCCTGCTTGGCAAAAGCCTTTTCCTTCTCGACCAGATCGGCAGGGATGTCCTTGGCGGTGATGCCCATGGGGTCGGAAAAGGCAATATGCTGGCAGAGCTTGCGGAGCGTATCGGCGTCCGCGTCGCCATCGACGCCGACGATCACGCCGACCTTGTTGTCGTGGTGCACGTAAGAGCCCACCCTGTGGGCCTTAATAGTCAGGCCTCGACTGAAGCCCATGTTCTCGCCGATCTTCTCGAAACACTGCTGGACAGTCTGCGTGATCTCTTCCGAGGCCGGAACTTCCCCTTCGCCACCGGTAGCTGCAAGGTCGGCGACCTTGTCAGCCATCGCCCGGAACTGGTCGTTGCGGGAGCAGAAGTCAGTTTCGCACCGCAGCTCTACGATAGTGGCGCTGGTGGCGTCGTGGTTGATTCTGACCCGGATCAGGCCTTCGGTGGTGGCGCGGTCAGCTTTTTTCTCTGCCTTGATCAGTCCTTTCTTGCGGAGCAGATCCTTGGCGGCTTGTACGTTGCCGTTGGTCTCCGTCAGGGCCTTCTTGCATTCCATCATGCCCTGGCCTGTATCTTCTCTGAGGCTCTTGACAAGCGCGGCTGTGATCTCTGCCATGATTACTCCTGTACTGTTGTTTCGATGCGCACCGAACTGAATTCCAAATGTTGGTAGGTGAAGAATGGTCCCGTCACTAACCTGGGGCGTCTTCCGGCGCAGGGCTCACCTGTGGCTGACGGTCGGCGGCAGTGTCTTCCGTGGCCAGGGCCGCCTCCCCGGCCGGGCCGGCTTGGCCCATGGCCCGGCGGCGGCTGCGACGTCGGGGTTGTTCGGCTTCTTCTGCACCCAGCTTGGAACGCATCCCAAGCCCGGTCTGAGCGGCGTCGACGAGCGTGCTGATAATGAGCTGAATCGCCCGCATCGCGTCATCGTTGCCGGGGATGGGAATGTCGACAAGGTCTGGGTCGCAGTCAGTGTCCAGCAGGCAGATGACAGGAATGCCAAGCTTTCTGGCCTCGCGAACGGCAATGATTTCCCGCCGCTGATCGATAACCACAAGTGCGCCGGGAAGCTTGGTCATGCGCCTTATGCCGTTCAGGTTGCGTTGTATCTTGCGCAACTCACGACGCAGCGATGCGCCTTGCTTCTTCGAGTAGGTGTCGAGCATATTGTCGACCTGGAGTTGTTCGAGTTCCTCCAGGCGGGCGACTCGCTTTCGAATCTCATGGAAGTTTGTAAGCGTTCCGCCGAGCCATCGCTCAGTTACCCAGTGCATCTGGATGCTGTCGGCGCCTTCTTGGACGGCCTTGCGGGCCTGTCGCTTGGTGCCGACGAAGAGAATGTCCTTGCCTTCCTCCACGACCTGTTGGGTGAACTTCCGCGCCAGCAGAACGCCCCGGAGGGTTTGGCGAATGTCTATGATGTGGATGAGGTTGCGTTTGCCGAAGATATACGGCTTCATCTTGGGGTTCCAACGACTGGCACGATGCCCAAAGTGGATCCCCGCCTCGATGAGATTCTTGACCAATTGATCGGACACGCTTTGCCTCCGCCGCCGGGGTCTATCCGGATTCATGCATCCGGCCCGGGGCTGCATTTTCAAAGGATTACGGTCTTACCGGCCAATAGAGCGAGAGAGCGACACGCTCTTCGCCAGCCGGTCTTGAACCCGGCAAGATAACGTCTTGCAGCTAAGTGGTCAAGCAGAATTGTGCACATTCTTCAACAGGAACCCCCGATTCGCAGCAGACATCGCGCAATCAAGAGACGTCGGAGCCCTGAAACGCGCGCGCCGGATCAGACGCGATCTGGTTGTTCCTCGCCGCCGGGGTTGTCGTCGCCTGATGGCAGAGCGGCGCTCAGAGAACGCCCAAAGATACCCACAAATTGCTAATATACCTGTCCTGGTCCCTGACGTCAGATGGCAGGCCGGCTGGTTGCAGGTGCCCGGGGTGCGCCTGACACCGCCTGTCTGGAGTCTGCCAATTTGCGCGCCGTTGTCGCCTCGCGGCGACATTCTCGGCAGATAACTGCAGGGAGCACCAGCCAGCCAGCAGCTGTAAGTCTATATGCAAACACGAGCTACAGTGTATGGCACCATCCTTGCATGTTACTCTTGTGGAAATGCAGATTGCGCGCGTCTGCCGACTCCCAGCAGATCGACGCGCAAAGGCCTGTGAATAATGGTAGTAACACGTTACAAGACAAAACGTCCCTTTCGACTGGTTGTTACCGGCGAGGCCGAATCTTGGCTGCCCGCGTTGACGCAGTTGATCAGCTCCAGGTACGTCCAGCCGTATAAGGTAAATGGAGATCAGGAGCTAATAAGCATTGTCAAGGCGCATCAGACTGACGCAGCCGTTCTGGACGACCAGGTCGATTGGGGTGTGGACATTCTGCGGGTGCTGCGGATGATCCGTCGGTTGGACGCGGATTTGCCCGTGGTGGTTGTGACCGGGCATCGGGACCGTCGTTACCTTCAATCAGCCTTGGAGTTGCGGGCGTACAGCGTGGTGGGTCGTCCACTGGCCCTTGAGCAGTTGCTGCAGCAGATTCATGGCATGATGGCCCATCTGGAGCGAGTGTTGCGCATGGGTTCCGTGCCTCCGCCGGGCGATCACCGGCGGCAATGACAAACTTATCGGCGCTGCCGGGCGTGCCGGCGGCGCAAACGAACGTATGTCCTGCGTGGTGACGCGCTGAAATAGCAGGTAATAGCTCGTGGAAACTGCTGGATAAAGGAGCGAAGCATATGGCAAAGGCAAAGCAAGCAAGACCCGGCGTCAGGCCGCTTGGCGAGAAGGTTCTCATCAGACGTCTTGAAGCTGAAGAGAAAACAAAGGGCGGCATTGTCCTTCCCGACACTGCCAAAGAGAAGCCCCAACGCGGAACGGTGCTTGCCGTCGGCGACGGCAAACTCTTGGACGATGGCAGCAGAGGCGACTTCCAGGTGGCCGAGGGCGACAAGGTTCTGTTCGCCAGCTACGCCGGCACGGAAGTCAAGATAGACGGGCAGGAGTACCTGCTGATGGACGAAAGCGACATACTCGCGATTATTGGCTGAGCTGCCTGTCAGCAGGCCGGTAGTCAACCAAAGGAGTTATACACATGGCCAAGAAGAAAATCGTATTCGATGTCGAGGCGCGAGATGGTATCCACCGCGGCATCAAGAAGCTCGCCAGCGCCGTGAAGGTCACACTGGGCCCGACCGGTCGCGTTGTTGTGCTGGAAAAGTCATTCGGCGCGCCTACTGTCACCAAGGACGGCGTAACCGTTGCGAAAGAAATCGAGTTAGAAGACGCCAACGAGAATATGGGCGCCCAGATGGTCAAGGAAGTGGCCTCCAAGACTTCCTCTGTAGCCGGCGACGGCACGACCACCGCAACGATCTATGCCGAAGCAATCTTCGAAGAGGGCCTCAAGAACGTCACCGCGGGCGCCAACGCCATGGACCTCAAGCGCGGCATTGACAAGGCGACCGATGCGATTGTCTCCCAGCTCAAAGAGCTTTCCAAACCGGTAAAGAGCTCCACAGAGATAGCCCAAGTCGGCACGTGTGCAGCCAACCAAGACAGCGAAATCGGAGAGATGATCGCCGAAGCGATGGACAAGGTCGGCAAGGACGGCGTGATAACCGTGGAAGAGGGAAAGGCTCTCGAAACTGACGTCGAACTGGTCGAAGGGATGCAGTTCGACAAGGGATACATCAGTCCGCATTTTATCAATAAGGTCGAGACGATGGAAGTCGACCTGGAAAAGCCGCTCATCCTTATCCACGAGAAGAAGCTTTCGGCCATCAAGGATCTGGTCGGTCTTCTGGAGAAGATCGCCCAGTCGGGTCGGCCGCTGGTGATCGTCGCCGAAGACATTGAGGGCGAGGCGCTGGCTACACTGGTGGTTAACAAGCTCCGCGGTACGCTGCAGGTTGCTGCTGTCAAGGCGCCCGGCTTCGGCGACCGCCGCAAGGAAATGCTCCGTGACATAGCTGTACTCACGGGCGGCAAGGCCATCATGGAAGATATGGGCATCGCGCTGGAGAATATCCAGATGACCGACCTTGGCTCGGCCAAGCGCATCCGCATCGATAAGGATAACACCACCATTATCGAAGGCGCCGGCGAAACGGCAGACATCCAGGGGCGAATCCAGCAGATCAAGAATGAAATCGAGTCCACCACCAGCGACTATGACCGCGAGAAGCTCGAAGAGCGCCTAGCCAAGCTATCAGGCGGCGTTGCTCAGATTAACGTCGGTGCGGCTACCGAAGTTGAGATGAAGGAAAAGAAGGCTCGGGTTGAAGACGCCCTGCACGCTTGCCGGGCGGCCGTGGAAGAAGGCATCCTTCCCGGTGGCGGTACGGCCGCGCTGCGAGCGATGAAGGTGCTCAGTAAGGTCAAGTGCGCCAACGACGATGAAAAGACAGGCGTGGACATCGTCCGCCGGGCACTGTCATCACCCATCAAGCAGATTGCGATCAACAGTGGTCTGGAAGGCTCTATCGTTGCCGCCGAGGTGCTCAAGAGCAACGAGCCGAATTTCGGCTATGACGCGTTGGCCGGCAAGTACTGCGACCTGGTCAAGGCCGGCGTGATTGTGCCGACAAAAGTCGAACGGACGGCCCTGCAGAACGCGGCCTCTGTCGCCGGTCTGCTGCTCACAACCGATGCCGTCATTTCGGAAATCCCCGAGAAGAAGAAAGCTTCCCCGGGTGGGTCGGGCATGGATGATATGTACTGATCGGCGTCGCACGACCGATTGTCTGAAACTGACAACAAAACGGCCCGCGTATGCGGACCGTTTTGTTTTTCTTCATTCGAGCCGATTGTCAGGTGAGCTATTGTTGTTCGTAATCGGACGGCTCGACTCGCACCGTGACTGTCAGATAACCCATGTTGTCGGGCAGCGACCCGGGCGCATCGCCGATCTGAAGCCGCAGGATGCCGTCGGACTCGGCGGTAAAAGTGCAGTCGCTTCCCGCGAAGAACGGTTTACCCTCGCCGATTCTGGCCGAAAGATGCCCCCAGCGCTTCTCGCCCTCGCCCTGCCCGTTGGGCGAGCAGATATATTTCGGCCCGGCGCCGAAATAGACGGTCCATGCGCCCTTGGCAGACATAGTCACACGGTCACCGCGACGGAGTTCAATTGTGTCCTGCCAGGGAGTCTGTGCGTCTATGCGAAATCGGCCCCATCGTTGCCTGAAGCTGGGCGGCAAGGGAAGGGCGCAGCCGGACTGCATTCTCAGTTGGGCTGAGTCAAGCACCAGTGTGGAATTGGCCCCTTCGACAGCCAGAGAGGAAGAGTAAACGATTGGAGCGTCATTGTTCTGCCAGGGCTGTCCTGGGCTGAGCGTGCGGCCGGCTATTTCCCTGCCATCAGCGGCCACGTTGATCACCGCCTGCCCGTCCGAATGGCGCACGCTGATTTCCACCGAGGCCCTTTGGCGGGGGACCAGTTCTTTCCCGGCAGCTATCGGCACTCGGACCGTCCACGTGCTGTCGTTATCGGGATTGAGTAGAGGGCACAGGATTGACAGTTGGCCGTTCGCGCTGATCGGCGTAAAATCCACCTTCAAATCGTAATCGCCTCTGGGCATCACAGGCATCGCCAGCCACCTGGGTGTCTTGCTCTGGGCAGGGCGATGATAGATGAGCGTTTCGCCTTGACGAAGCCAGCCATTCGTTGCCTGCGCATCGTTGAGGTCAACGCAGCTCAGCAGATCCACCCATTCCACATGGCTCAGCATGTCGGCAGATGTAAAATCGGTCGCGGCCATAACGACAGCGATATCTTCTGCCATCTCTCGTGCAGTGACGGCAGTATCACTTTCGGGATCGCATGCTGCCAGCGCCGTTTGGCAGCATTGCCGGGCGCGATCCAACAGCGAGTGCTTCGCTTCGTCACTGATGTTCTGCGCGTCGTAGAGTTGTCGGTACCAGTTCGCCAAGGCAGTCGCTTCGTCGGCGCTCAGTGTGTCGAGGCTGCGACGCGCTAAGTGCAGTGCCTGACGTGTTGTCGGATCGGTGTCATCGCCGATGAGCTCCATTGCGGCTTTCATGTCGGCAAGTTCGGCAACGTTCAGCACGATGAGTTGCCGGCGAATTGCGGTGCTGTCGGGCTGGCGAGAGAGTTCTTGCTGAAGCTCAGTTCTCTTTCGCAATATAGCGTCGCGTTCTGCGGCATAATTCATTTGGCTGGTCAGCGACTCGGCGAGGGTTGTTACGGCGTCGTCGTCCAAGGTCTGTGCCTGACGGTAGTTCTGGATTGCCAGGTCCCATCGTCCGGCCCGACAGTGATTGCGGGCAGAATCTGCAAGTGCGTTAAAGAGCTCGATAGCGGCGGCCGATCTCCGCGCAGGCGTCGCCTCTTCATACATCTCTTGGCGGAGAGCTATCAAGGTGGGGTAGTATTGTTCCCCGCTGGAGGGGTTCAGCTTAAGCAACTGCCCTATCGCAGCCGCAGCCGTGGGCCATCCTGTAGGGTCTGACATGGCCAGATCCCTAGCGCGGTCGGCCAGCAGGATCGCCAGCGGCGTGTCCTCCACAACAGCTGCGGCGGCAAGCATCCGCCTCGCCAGGTCCACGTCGTCGCCGGCATCGGGCGTTGCCCGGACCTGAACAATCCGCTGGCCGTACAGCAATTCCAGGTCTTCGGCGGGATCTCCGGAAGCAATATAACCAATCAAAGAGGCCTGGGCCCGGTCATCGACCGCCGGCAGCGTTTCGGAAAAGACCTTGACCGTGACATCAAGCTCGCCATGGTTGTTGGTCTTGTTGGCGTCGTCCATCTCCATCTTCAGCACGTCGTTTTTCGTGGCCACAACCAAGGTCCGTTCGCCAATCGTGAAAGTCCGTCCGCTGTCGACCAACCTACCCCGCAACGAGTACCACCCGCCATCGTCTCCGGATGGCCCGACCGTCTCCTCCCCGCCGGGCGACCACTGGCCTTCGGCGGATATCGCGACCACGTCTCCTGCGCGGACCTGCGTGATCCACTGCCAGGGCTGATCCGCAAGCACGCGCATCTTCCGCGTTCGGGTGGGCTTTGGTGCGGCCGGGTTCCGCCATTTCGCTGAACCAGCCGTCAACTTCAAAGAGAACGCCAGGACCTCAGCCGGCAGCTTGTTGGACGTGCCGAGCATGATGTGCCTGCGTCCCACGTCAATCTCTCGTTCGTCGCGCAGTACACGGGCGAAGTTGGCTCCGAGCTCCTCGCATCTCATATATGGCAGCCCGTCGGCATCGCTGGAGAGGGCATACTTGCCTTCACCGCCGGTCAGGCGGATGCGAAGCTCATGGATGCCGCCATCGCCGGCAAAGCCCGTTCGTTCGATCCGCTCACCCAGCCGATTTGTATTCCTGCCGACGGCCGCGCCCGTTATCAACTCACCAGCCGGCATGAAAACGTAGAGGTTGCCCGGCTTGTCTGCAATCGAAAAGAGCATGTCCAGTTCACACTGGCCTTCGAGAACTACCGGGAAGTGGCCGAATATCGACGCGCCAGCTGTCGGGTCGGATGCAAGGCCCGAACTCGTTTCCCTCCAGGGGGGTGCGTCTGACACCGGCTGAATGGAAGTCACCCCGAGCATGTCGATCCACACACCTGTCGGCAAGGATACTGCCGCCTCACCTGCGCCCTCAATTCTTTCAAGTACCGCGACAAGCAGTTGCGCAGCCGATTCCATTTCCTGATCCGCTGCAGAGCTTGCACGCAAAAAAATCTGACAGTAATTGGCCGTTCGGCGCAACAACATCAGGCGTATCGCGCCTTGGGCCTGATCGGCAAGTCTGTTGGTCCAGCGGGCAAGGGCCGTGCAATCTCTTGCGTCCACTTCCGAAGGGTCGGCAACTGCCAATTCAAGCTCGTTGCGAGTTGTCTCATCAAGTGTACTGTCGACAAGTTTGGCTGCGGCGGCAAAGTCACCGGTGTGGGTTATCGTCAGGTCGATCAATTCGCGCAGCAGTGCGGTGTTTTGTGGGTCGGACGCCAAACGCTCTCGCGCCTCCTGCAGCGGCACAATGGCCTGCTGCAGGTGGTGCATCGTCCGCAGATGCGTCAGCACGCACTGAGCATGGATAGGCGATACTGCCGCTGCAACCTCGAACGCTTCGCGGTAAGTTTCGGCGGCCCCAGCCCAATTCTCCTGAGTCGTCTGTTCACGGGCATGTGCCAGAAGCATCCTGCTGAACATGACTGCCTTACGCAGTTGATCCTGCCCAGGCTCGGCCTGGACGTAGGCATCGCGGGCCTCGGCGAGCTGCTCGGCCGGTGAGGGCTCGGAGGGCTCTTCGACCTGTTGGCCCCGGCCTGGCGCCGCGACAAAGAACAACCAGGCCAGGGCGATCATCAATAGCATGTGTGAGTTGCTCATCGCGTCTTCCGCGGGTCCTATCCCTTCGGTCTTACCGCCTGCCGACAGACGACAAATATGCCAGTTGGCCAATACGCCCGAGAGGACTCGAACCTCTGACCTTCGGTTTAGGAAACCGACGCTCTATCCTGCTGAGCTACGGGCGCTTGTGTCTTGCCGGACGATGCCCACTATTGGCGAGCACTGACAAGTAAAGATGATTCTACGTTTCTCTGTGCGGTGAGGTCAAGCTTGCGGCGTTGACGAGCAGGGGCCGTTAGAGGGGCGCTGTGGCCTCTGCGCGCTGTAATATGCGCTGTTAGGGGCGGAAGACGCTTATGGGGCCGTCGATGCGAAAGGCAATGGGGAAAAATGGTCCGCGATGGTCGTGAGCACGACCAGCTGGCTAATCCCGGCTAAATATAATGCTGCTCCAAGGCAACTCAGGGGCTAGTTGGCGCTAGCCCTATTCTCGCCCGAGCGCCCGCCAGAAGAAACATCGGCGAATCACACGGTCCTTTTTGATTTGATATTCCTCGACATGCGCTATATACACGTGGGGACAAGAAACCTCAGCAAGCACGGGCAGAGGTCTGCTTTATTTGGCTTTACTGAGAATCGGAACCAGGGTGTCAGCAGCATTCCAAGATTTTCGCGTCGTAGGCATTGAGACAAGCTCTCACTGCAATCGGCACTGCGAGAATTGCCAGCGGAGCCACTTGCCGCCAACGCGGTTCGAATCATCAGACCGCAGCCGGCCCATTCAGAAATTTCTTGAAGAGGACCTAGTCTACTCGCTTCTGGAGCAACTCGCCGCCGCGGATTACAAGGGCCAAGTCCAGATGTTCTCCTTCAATGAGCCAGCGCTGGACCCTCGCCTGTCGGACTTTCTCGAGTTCGGCCATAAACGAGGCCTAAAGCTGCGGCTGACGACAAACGGAGACCGTTTCCGGGAAGACCCGGATTTGATGGCTAGAATCTTGCCCTATCTGGCAGAACTGAGGATAGGCATTTATGACTACTCTTTGTCCCACCCGGATTGGCCCGCTAGGCGGAACACGCAGATTGAGTTCTGGCAAAAGCTTCTTGCCGAACAAGGCCATGACGGTCTGAATGTGAAGTTCTCACTCCGGGAAAAATTCTCTCAGACGCAACGATTGCTTGATACGGGCTGGAGCATTCAGGCCCCATGCCCACGCGTCACCGACGGCATCTACGTACTGTACAACGGCTGTGTCAGTCACTGCTGCGGGGATTGCTATGACAGCCTGGTATTCGGCAATGTCAAGTCGCACTCGCTGGCCGAGCTCCTGTCCAGCCGCGAAAGAGCATTCATCGTCCAAGCTTTGCTGAAGGGCGAACGATGGCGCTTTGCCGCGTGCCGAGATTGCCTCCAAGCCGTGCCGGAGCACGCCATTGCCTGCGACGTCGACGTCGATCGCGATGCTTGCATTCAGTGGCTGGGCCGCAGGTACGGGCTGGCGTCCTACACGCGCCGTGACGGCGGGCAGCAGGCTGATGCCCGATGGTACCTGGAAAACCCTCAGGTACAGCCTGAAAAGCACGCCCCGGTCACCGACAAGGACAGTTCCTGCTTCCCGCGGAATCCATTTTCGCCCAACCATGCTCGAGCCCTGCTATGCAACGACGAACATCGCCACGAGTTTCGCCTACCTCCAGACCACCAGCATCGTAAATTCCACCCGGAGCACTTCACGTTGCAGGAGGACTGCGCCGCTCGATGCGGCCCGGGCAAGCCGTTGCTTCTTCTAGCGGGTGACAGGACCTTCCTGCAAGCGCGCAATCCGTGGTCCTACTGGTCCTTCTACGACAGGCTGAACGCTCAATACAACATCCTCCACGACCCCAACACCATCAATACCACCAGAATAGCCGTCAAGCGGACCGGGGAGTGGATTCTTGCCTCACCGGATCGGCTCATCTTGTGGTTCTCACCATACAACGCAAAACGCAGTGAAAAAACGGGCGACCTGGTGATAGGCCATGATCACACTCGCACCTCACTCGAGTATGTCGTGTGGAAGCTGCAGGCCTATCTGAGCTGCCAAATCGCGATAGTGTCACCGCCCCTAAGGGCCGTTGACGAGATAGCCAGCTACGCTGCCGGGAAGCCAAGTCGCACTGACTTCGCTCAGGCCCGTGAGGTCGCCTCTGACGTCGCAGCAAGAACGAGTATCGCCCTTCTCGACATCGCCGATACGGAAAACTGGCAACAGGAAGCTGCAGACGCCATCTGCCAATGGCTATCCAGGTAGGTCCCAGCCGTACGTTGCAGAGGCTACCCGGCGAATGAGCAGAAACTTGTCGCAACCCATCGCCGCTGCCATCCCTGACGGCTTCCGGCAGCTTCGGCCGGTGTGCTATCACTTCGGCCAGGTTGGCAGGAGTCAGGGGGCTATCCTCCGCCTGTTTTGGAGTCTGCGCGCTGCAAGATACGCTGCACAAAGCAGGGGCGCAGACCGGAACTAATCAGCGGCCATGGGCTTACAGGAAAGCTTCTTCGGTTTAGGAAACCGACGCTCTATCCTGCTGAGCTACGGGCGCGAACAATGTCCTTACTGCACCTGCGTTGTTCCTGACGGTCAACACGGGCCAACACGTTCGGCGGCGAGCGCCGGGGCGATTTTTTCTCGTCATTCGCACCCGCGGACGCGATAATACCCCCGACTATGGAGGGTTGACAGGAAAGGAACCGCCATAGCCCAGGATAAACCATACAGGCTTGCCACTCAGGCCATACATGCCGGCTACACGCCGGACGACGCTACGCTGTCGCGGGCGGTGCCCATCTACGCCACGTGTTCCTATTTGTTCCGAGATACTGATCATGCGGCCAACCTGTTTGCCCTGAAGGAAACAGGCAATATTTACTCCCGGCTGATGAACCCAACGTGTGACGTGCTGGAAAAGCGGCTGGCGGCTCTGGACGGGGGCGTGGGCGGTTTGGCTTTCGCCAGTGGGCAGGCGGCCATTACTTCGGCGGTTCTCACGATCTGCCACAGCGGGCAGAACCTTCTGTCGTCAACCAGCCTCTATGGCGGCACCTGGACGCTGTTCACTCAGACTCTGAAGAAGCTGGGCATAGAGGTGCGATTCTTCGATCCCTCCACCCCAGCTTCTGTTGCCGGGCTCGTCGACGAGAACACTCGCTGCGTCTACATAGAGTCGATGGGCAACCCGAAGAACGATGTTCCAGACTTCCGCAAGATCGCTGACGCCGCCCACGCGGCCCATCTGCCGCTGATATGCGATAACACGGTCCTCACGCCAGCGCTGTTTCGGCCCATCGAGCATGGAATCGACATCGTGGTCTATTCCACCACGAAATACATCGGCGGACACGGGGTCCATGTCGGCGGCGCCATTGTCGATGGCGGCAAGTTCGACTGGTCGGCTGATCCCGACAAATGGCCGGAGTTCTGTGCTCCTGACGACGCCTACCACGGTGTCGTCTTCACCGAAGTATACGGACCAGCCGCCTACGTCATGCACATTCGCACGCATCTGCTTCGCGATATGGGCGGATGCATGAGCCCGTTCGCTGCTTGGACGTTCCTGCTGGGCCTGGAAACGCTGCACCTTCGCATGCCACAGCACTGCCGAAATGCCCAAGCAGTGGCGACATGGCTGGCAAATCACCCAGCAGTCGAATGGGTCAACCACCCATCGCTCGCCGATCACCCTCACCACGCCATGGCAAGAAAGTACATTCCCGGCGGGGCAGGGGCCATTGTGGGCTTTGGCATAAGGGGCGGCGAAGACGCAGGCGTCAAGTTCATCAACAGCGTCAGGCTCATCAGCCATCTTGCCAATATCGGCGATGCCAAGACCCTGGTCATTCATCCCGCCTCGACGACCCACCAGCAGCTCAGCGAAGCCGACCAGGCGGCCACCGGTGTCAGTCCGGAGTATATCCGCCTCTCGGTGGGCATAGAGGATGTTGAGGATATTAAGGAAGATCTCGACCAGGCGCTGAAGGCTTCTCAGAAGTAGGATTCGCCGGGCTATGACAGACGACTCCTTTGCCAGCAGTGACAGCCTGCGAAGCGGCTCGCCGCTCAAGCACGTACAATACGTCACCTTTGACGGGCTCATGAGACTGGCACTTGGCGGCGAACTGACTGACGTCACAGTCGCCTATGAGACATACGGCCGGCTCAACGAAGCCCGCAACAACGCTGTGCTGATCTGTCACGCCCTCAGCGGCGACTCACACGTCGCGCGTCACGACGAAGATGACGACCCCGGATGGTGGGACGTTTGCGTCGGGTCCGGTAAGCCCATAGACACTGACAAGTATTTCATTGTATGCCCCAACATTCTGGGTGGCTGCCGGGGAACCACTGGGCCGGGGAGCACCAATCCGGCCACGGGTAAGCCGTATGGAAGTGACTTTCCAACCATTACTGTGGGCGACATGATGGAACTGCAGCGAAGGCTGGTGGACTACCTGGGCGTCGACAAGTTGCTGGCGGTTATAGGCGGCTCGATGGGAGGACAGATGGCGATGTGGTGGGCGAAGTGCTGTCCGAATCGCCTTGTTGGGTGTGTCCCGATTGCCGCTGCGCCTCGCGTGTCAAGCCAGGCACTTGCCTTCGACATAGTCGGACGCAACACCATAATGCACGATCCAGCCTTCCGCGACGGGCAGTACTACGATGACGGCCCCAGGCCGGATATCGGGCTGGCTCTGGCGAGGATGGTCGCTCACATCACGTACCTCTCCGCCGAGGCGATGAACGAAAAGTTCGAGGCCGATCGATATCAGCCGCGCGACCTGCCTGTCGAGTTCGAGAAACGCTTCTCGGTCGGTTCCTACCTGGGCTACATGGGCGCCAGGTTTGTCGATCGTTTCGACGCCAACAGCTACATCCGCATCACAACTGCCATAGACCTTTTCGATCTGGGAACGAGCGTCGAAGAACTGTCGGAGCATTTCACGAATTTTGATGGCCGCTGGTTGATACTCAGCTTCAGCAGCGACTGGCTGTTCCCGCCGCAGCAGTCGCGAATGATCGCCCAGGCTCTGATAGCCCGCGACAAGCGTGTTACATACTGCAACGTCACCAGCAACTGCGGCCACGACGCCTTCCTCTTGCCGCAGGACGTGGATTGCTATGGCGAGCTGATCCGCGCGATGCTGGGCAGTCTCGCCGGCCAGATCGGCCACCACGAAGCCATACCAACAGATGACTCCTATGGCAGCGGCAGCATATTCGGCGGTAACCGCCTGGACTATGATCGCATCATGGAATTGATCGGTCCGGCCGCAAGTGTTTTGGACCTAGGCTGCGGGGCGGGCGGCTTGCTGTGCAGGCTGAAGCAACAAGGCCACCACAGGCTGTGTGGCGTGGATATTGACGAAAAAGCCATCGTTGCCTCCGCCCAGCGCGGGCTGGACGTAGTTCACGCCGATCTGGAGAACGACTTGTCATTGTTCGGCGACAGGCAGTTCGACTACGTTGTCCTGTCGCGCACGGTGCAGACTATTCGCGATGTGACAAAGGCGATAGATGAGATGCTTCGAGTGGGGAGGCAGTGCATCGTGACGTTCCCCAATTTCGGCTACTACAAGCTGCGAACGATGCTCACCGAAGATGGCCGGGCGCCGGAAGCGGCGGGCGTTTTGAAGTACAAGTGGTATGATACCCCTAACCTGCGGTTCTTCACGATTGCGGACTTCGAAGAGTACTGTTGCGAGCACAATATCTCTGTTCACCGTCGTATCGCGATGGACACCGAAGCAGGGGAAGAAATCGACCTGGACGACGATCCCAACCTACGCGCCGACCTGGCGATTTTCGTGATCAGTCGTCCCTGATGCCGCTGATGCCCTGACGCATCGTGTTACGCCGCGAAAAGTTGCCGCTTCCATTGGATCGTGGATGTGAGTATTGATACACGTGTGAAAGCCTTGGTGTACCAAGTTAACCCCGTGGGGTATATAACGTGCAAATGGCTGCGCCACATATGGCGCGGCTGCCTAACGACCAGGCTGAACGGCCTTTCGCTCAAGAACCTCTATCCGCCGAAATTGCCCGGCGATGATTGGGTCCGCGTTCGTACACTGCTCGGCGGCATATGCGGTACAGATGTCGCCATCCTCGACCAAAGACAACCCATCGACTCCATTCTCCAGGCGTACAGCACCCAGCCAATGTCGCTTGGGCACGAGAACGTGAGCGTTGTAACTGAAGTGGGCTCTGCCGTCAGTAACGATTGGATCGGCAAACGCGTATGTGTTGAGCCGACGCTCAGCTGTCTTGTCCGGGGAATACAGCCGATGTGTGAGCGATGCAAGGCCGGTCAGTTCGGCGTGTGCGAAAATTTCGGCGATGAAGCGCATGGCACCGCCCATATTCCCCCGGCCACGAGCATAGGCTACGGCAACCGAACCGGCGGATCATTTACGGCTGAGTTCGTCGCCCATCAAAGCCAGGTTGTCCCCGTTCCAGATGAATTAACCGACGAAATTGCCATCTTGACAGATCCGCTGGCGTGCGGCCTGCACGCCGTGCTGAGGACGGACCTTTCCAAGGCCGGTCGAGTGTTGGTCTACGGTGCGGGGGTGATTGGCTTGGCCCTCACCGGCTGCCTTCGGGCCATGGGTTTCGGCGGGCAAATTGATGTCATCGGACGCAGCGAGTACCTCAGGCAATGGGTGCAGCGCATGGGCGGCGACGCCTATCTGCGCCTGACCGGCGGGCGCAGGCCAAGGTCGGCAGCGATCGCTGAAAGGACCGGTGCGAAACTCAGGATCGCCAGGTTCTCTAACCCAATGCTCACCGGAGGCTACGACGTCGTCTACGATTGTGTCGGCTCTTCCGTCGCTCTGACCGAATGCCTGAAATGGACCCGCGCTCGGGGACAGGTCGTCATAGTCGCCACAGGCGCCGGCCGAAATGTGGACATGACCCCGATCTGGTTCCAGGAGCTGACAGTGATCGGCGCTTACGGGCGCCATGCCGAAAGCGTTGACGGCCGGGACATTGGCGAGTATCAACTCGTACATGAATTGCTGCTTGCCGGCAAGCTCGATGTCGATGGAATGCTGACGCACGTGTTCCCTCTGGGCGACTATAGAAAAGCGTTCGACGTGGCGATGCACAAATCTGCCCACAGGGCGATAAAGGTAGCGCTGGATTTCAGGTATGCGATGCACGAAGGTCTAGGCGAAAGGCAAAATTGATGAGCAAACAGGCGACACGGAAGAAGGTGGCGAAGAGGGCTCGCCCAGCCTCAGGGAAACTCACCGGCCCTCGTCGGCGCAGCACACCCCTCGTGGGCGTTGTCATGGGCAGTGACAGCGATCTGCCGACCATGCAGCGATGCCTTAATCAACTGGAACAGTTCGGCATACCGTTCGAGGTGCGAATCATTTCCGCCCATCGTACGCCTGCACTCGCTCACGAATACGCAACGACCGCGTTGGACAGGGGACTCAAGGTCATCATCGCCGCAGCCGGCATGAGTGCGGCTTTGGGAGGAATGCTCGCCGCCTGCACGTCTCTGCCTGTTATCGGCGTGCCCATGGCGGCCGGTCCGCTGGGCGGGATAGACGCCGCACTGACCAAGATGCAGATGCCTCCCGGTATTCCCGTGGGATGTATGGCTATCGGACCGGCGGGCGCAACAAATGCCGGCATATTCGCCGCACAGATACTCGCGCTTTCCGACAAGAAGCTCGCTGGCAAGCTGGAGCGGTTCAAAAAAACACAAGCTGCCAAGGTTATTGCCAGGGACCGCCAACTCCAGCGAAGATAGCCAAAGGATTACTTGTTGTCGACCGTTCAGGGAACCTTGGATTTCTCGACCGCGATCGATGTGGGGTCGTTGGCCTTGAACTCATGGGTGTTCATGTTGAAGTACCACGCGGTCTTTCCGCTGCCCCAGGTCGCAGTACCGAATTCGATAGTGCCGGTCAACCTGTTGTTGGTGTTCGGGAGCATAGGGTTGGCAGGCCAGCCGTCAAGGTAAGGCCCACAGCTGCCACTGCTGTCATTGATCTTGCCGGAGGGATCCGTCTTACACGTGAGCCGGGAAATGAAGTACACCGTGTCGACGATACCTTCTTCATTGATGTGGGGCGCTCTCCCACCGTGCTCCGCAATATAAAGCACAATCTGTTTCTGGATCATCTGCTGTGTCTGGGCCGTGGCTGTCTGCTTCGTGTCGTCGACGGCGGCACTGAATTGCGGAACGACCACCATCGCCAGAATCGCCAGGATCACCACTACAATCAGGATTTCGACCAGCGTGAAGCCGCGGCCGCGCATCGGTAACCCCTTGGTCTTACGTTGTTTCAATTTACACGCAGCACCGCTCCCATTGGTATTTCTATCGTCCCGCCGATTAGCTCACATTAACAGCGGCCGCGATCTTAGGCGACCCGTCCAAATCGCCTTCGGCCGATGTGCGCTATAAGACCTTCAAAATAAGGTACTTACCTGTTAAACTGCCCCCCCCGTCAGCTGCCTCCCGCCCCAATTGCAGAGCTGCCCTTCAATTCCCGCCTTGTCCGAAGCGCTCACACAGAGCAGCGTACCCGCAGAATTGGCAGTTCTCTGACCGGCGTTTCTCGAACTGTCCGCTCCGCCGGGCCGCGATGAGAGATTTCAGCAGCGTTGTCAGCTCGTCTTCACCAGCCGACAGGGCAGCCTCATCGAAGAGGAATGTATGGCTCGCTGCCGGCCTCAGGTAATACAGTGTCGCCTGTGGGGCTGGCCCCTGCAGGTGGCGGCCCGCCGCCATAGCATAGATGAGCATCTGGAGCCTGTGGTGGAGGCTATGCTCGGCCAGGCCGCACTTCGATTCATCGGCCAGTTTGTCGGACTTATAGTCCACGACGCGCCACACCCCCTCCGGCCCGCACAGCAGCAGGTCAATCTGCCCGCGCAGCGTTGCCGGGCCAACCTTCAGCAGGAAGTCCAACTCGCGGAGCGTCTGCCCGGCCTCCGAGATCTGCCCCCAAAGCTCGTGCCGGCTGAATCGACTGAGCATCTCCGTCAGTGCCGCGGTAAGTTCTTCAACCAGGTCAGCCGGCAGAGACACCTCCTCGGCCGCCTGGCTGGCCAGCACACTTGCCGGCTGTGGCTGCGCGAAATCGAGTAGTTCCACGCAGCGATGAAAAAAAGTACCGGCTGCGGCGGCGTCAATTCCCACCGAGCCATACGGGCCCGCCTGCTGAGCCGCAATACCCGTGGACGAGCAAACCGCCTCATCCCCGGCGGCGCCAGCCGGAATGCGAAGCTCATGTCGCCACTGATAAAGCATCGGGCACGCTGCAAAATCCCCCAACGCCGTCACAGCCAGTTCCGCTCGTCCTACCTCTAGTGGCAGCCGGCCCAGCAGCGGCGGGGCGGGAGCGGACGAATCCGCCGTCTCACCGATCTTTGCCACCAGCCTCACCGCGTCACTCGCCTCGGTAAGCATTTTTTTGCCCGCCGGGGTGTCGCCGCCTCGCCTGTCAGCCGGCGTTGGTCTCATCAGCCGGCAGACCGCCACATAGCCGTCGCCATAGCCTATTTCTCCACGTTCCTTTCCGCCCGCCAGGCCCTGCGACAATGCCAGCACCTCATCTACCTGACGGATGAAACTCCCCGCCTGTTTCAGCCGGCCCTGCCTGTCCCGCCAATCGGCCCCGACCAGGACCAGGTGGTCCTCATGGCGCGTCAGGGCTACATAGTACTTGCGGATGGTCTCAGCCTGCTCGTCGGCGTCCTCGCGCAACTTGGCCAGGCGATGCGACAGAGGCCGGTCGGCCTGGTCGTCTTCATCGCCCGTCAGACGGCAAGTCAGGCCCCAGTCCGCCCGACGCAGAACCCGCGCCGTGTGCGACTGCCCCGTCGACGTGTTCAGGTCCGGAACGAAGACGATCGGAAACTCCAGCCCCTTCGCCTTGTGCACGGTCATCAGGCGGACGACGTTGTCTTCTTCGCCCGCCACCGCCGCCTGCTCGTAACGCGACTCGCTCAGCGTGAATGCGTTCATCTGCGTTATAAAGTTCGACAGCGTCATCCCCTCGCGCCACGCCGACCGCGCTCGCTCGATCAGCATCCGCACGTTGCCGATCTTCCTGGCCGCGAAAGGCTGAGCTATAAGCGACGCCTCGTAACCCGTTTCGGAAAGGATCGCCTCGATCAGCCCGTCCAGGCCCAGAGAATCCTTCTGGCGATGCAGGCGCCGGACCATCTCTATTCCCGCCGACATCGCAGCCAGTTCTCCCGCCGCCACGCGCCCAGCCAGTTGCTCCGGCCGGAAGTTCACCGCATGCGGCGCGGCGGTCGACTCCGCCAGATGCATCAGGCTGTTGTCCTCCAGACCCACAATCCCGCTACGCAGCAGGCCAACCAGCGCCCCATCATCAAACGGGTTGTCGATGATGCGAAGTGCGTTCAGCACGTCGTATATTTCCTGCTGACGGAAGAAGCCCGTTCCCGCCACGACATAGTAAGGTATGCCGCGGGCGGCGAGCTGGCGTTCGTAGTCCAGGCTCTGCGTCATTCGCGCAAACAGGATCGCGATATCGCCGTACGCCGCAGCGCGGAATTGCCCACTGCCGCGGTCCCACACGAGCCGCTCTTGGTTGTCGATCATTTCGCGTATGCGTTGGGCGGTTGCGCCGGCCTGTAGGGCGCAGGCAGTCGCTGCTAAGTCGATTTCCTCGCCGTCCTCAGCCCCGGCCAGGACGATCTCCACCGATGGCTGCGGCGGCGTCTGCCGGCGGTGGGCGTGAATCTCTTCATACGCCTCGCCCATCAGCGGCCCGAATAGGGCGTTCACGAACGCCACCCCGCCGGCATGTGTGCGAAAAGAGACATCAAGGTTCTCCCGTCCGCCGGGTCCCAGACGATCGCACAGATCAACAAAGACGTTCGCCTCTGCCCCGCGAAAGCGATAGATGCTTTGCTTGGCGTCGCCTATCAGGCAAAGCTTGCCCTGCGGGCAGTCGTCTCCGCCGTCGGACGCCAGCCCCACGAGCATCTTTAGCTGAAAGGCGTTGGTGTCCTGGCATTCGTCGATAAGCAGTTGGCTTATCTGCCCCGAAATTCGGCTTCGCAGCTTGGGGTCACTTTTGAGCAGCGCCCCGGCTTGCTCCAACAGGTCGACGAAGTCCAGCGCCCCGCGAGCACGTTTGGCCGCTTCAAACCGTTCTTTGGCGCTTTCCGCCAGGGAAGTCAGGCAGGCAAGTGAGTCGGCGGCCGCCCTGTCCAGCTCGTTAAGGCCCTCAGTGTAAATAGACCACTGAGCCAGCCTATCAAGGAAATCCCTGAGACGGTGCCGCATGGCCGTGGCGCAGCCTTTCCCGCCCCAACTGGCCGCTGCGCCAAGGTTACCTGGGCTCTCGGCTATCGCCCTGAAGTTTTCCACGGTTCGGTCGGCGGGGCCACTGATTATATTCTGCGCTATAGCGAGCTTCTCGTCGCGCCATTTCGCCAGCTCGTCGTCCGGGTCCGAGCAAGGGGCGCTCGTCAGCTCCTCCAACTCCGCCGCCAGATCGGTGTCACACGCCAGCGCATTCCATGCTGCTTCGGCATCGGCCTGGGCGAGCCCGCTCCATCGGGCCAGCGTCTTCTCCGGATCGGCGCAGGCCGCCGCGTCCCACTCGAGTCTGCTGGCAACCAGCTTCGCCACCTCCCTCACCGTCTCATCGAACCCTAGCTCAGCCACCAGCCGGGCCGCTGCAATCTCGCCGGATTCAACTGCCGACGCTGTTGCCTGCTCGGCCGCCTCGGCAGTCATCTGGCGGGTCACCAGCTCGTCGGCCAGAACGACAAAGCCCGGGTCCACGCCCGCCGATATCGCATGCACCCGCAGCAGAGACGCACAGAAGCTGTGGATCGTCATTATGCGAGCCTCGGGCAGACGCTCGACCCATCCCCTGACCTTGCGATGGTCCTCCCCGCCGGAAGATGCGATCTCCCCCAGCAATTCAGCCAGACGCTGACGCATCTCCAAAGCCGCCTTGTCGGTAAATGTCAGCGCCACCAGGCCCGCCAGCGGGTCGTCCTCTCCGGACCAGTTGAGCAAGAGGTGTGCGAAGCGGTGGGCCAGCACGGCCGTCTTCCCGCAGCCTGCCCCGCTGGTAAGTGCGGTGTTGACGCGGGCCTTGTCCAAGGCCGCGCGACGCTGACCTGGCGTCAGTTGCATGGGGCTCATGATCTGCTGCCCCCTTCGGTCCTCAGTATTCCGCGCGGCCTGGAGTGCCGGCAGATCTGGCCGAATGCGCACCAGTTGGGGCACTCCGGTTCAGCCGGCAGGTCAAAACGCCCCTCAGCCATCGCCTTGACGCACCGCCCGACCTGCTCCATCGCCTGGTCGGTTTCGTCCTGGTATGCCTTGTTCACCGCCACTTTCCCGCCGGTCAGCTTGTAGTGGGCGAACTCCAGCGTCTCACCCTCACCGCCCACACGATGGTATGCTCCGCCGATGGCAGGCCGGCCCAGCAGCTCAGCCGCCGCGGCTGCGTATAGTGGTATCTGCACACTCACGCCGGCGGGGATGTCTTTTCTCCTGGGCAGTTGTCCGGTCTTGTAGTCCACTACCATCAGGCCGCTCTGTCTGTCGACCTGAACCGAATCCACGCGGTCTATCTTGCCCCGCAGGCGAATCGTCCCGGCGGCAGGACAGTCCACCGTGGCCGGCTCACAGCGACTGGCCGGGTCTGTAAACTCCTCCGGATTATCAGTTAGGCCGAAGCCCAGCTCGAAATGCAGACTCTCAGCCTTGACCTGCACCCCTGCGGCACGCTGGGCGAGCACGTAGCGCTTCAGGTGTTCCGTCAACTGCTGTAGCTGCATCTGCCACAGTACCGGATATACGGGTGGCCATCGCTGCTCGATGTGTCGTGCGGCAATGACTAGCGCATCAGCCAGCGCCGTGACAAGCTGTTCCTCCTGGAGCTCCCAAAGTCGAACGGGCAGGCCCTGCTGCTCAGCCAGGCCGGTCATTAGGCAGTAGAGGGCTTCGTGACAGAGCGCCCCGCGCCTGGCCGCCTCCAGTCGCCCGGCAGGTGCGGCCGGTTCCTCCAGGCCGAGCACGTACCTGGCGAAGTACATCCACGGGCAGCGGGCGAAGCATTCCAGCCTGCTGGCCGAAAACACGACCTGTCGAGGGTGCCGCTCCGCCAGCGCCGCCAGCAGTGACGGGTCGGTGATGCGTCCGTCGAACCGCCCGGTTTCGCCCATGCGCCAGCGCTCGGTCTCCGCCAGCAGACCGCCCGTCGCCAGCCCCATCGCACTGCGGGCGTTGGCCAGAGACCAATTGACTGCCCCCGGGGCCGGTGCATAATCGGTCGTGAACAGTCCCGCGAATGCCGCTGAAAGCGCCTCCGACGCCGAACAGACCTCCTGCGGTCGTCCGATAAGCTCACCGACAGGCCTCCGCTCGCTGATGGCCGCATCCAACCCGCCTGCCGGAGCAAGCAGGGCCGTCAAAAACGCACTGGGAGCGGTCGCTCTGCCCGATGCGTCGCTATCCAGCATGCACAGCGTAAGAGATGCATCTGCCCGTGACGCCGCCAGGTAAAACAATAGCATCTCCCGGGCCGTAAGATCGTCACGGGCGTCCAGTTCTACGCCCTCAGCCGCCCACTGCCGCCGCCGTTGCTCGCTCAGCAGCGGGCTGTCGACAAATCGCCGGGGAAACTGCCCCTCGGTCAGGCCCAGAAGGAATACGTGGTCGTATCGCAGTGCCCGGGCGTCCAGAACATCCAACGCGTCCACAAGCGATTCCGTGCCAGCCGCCGGACACGCCACCGCTGACAGCGCCTCGTGCACATATGCCGCTGATGTGCCTTCCGGCAGCTCTGATAAGGCCGATTCCAGCGCGTCCAGCGCTCGCAGGTCGCGGGCGATTCGGCCGGCGTTGCTCTGGTTGCAGGCCGCCTTGCGAAGCTGCAACGCGCCGATCACCTCCGACAATTTGCCCTCGGCCGCATCAAAAAGGCGGGCAAGCATCTCCGCTGCCTTGGCAATCGCCTCGGGATTGAGAAGCACGCGCCCGGGCACGAAGGACGTATCTTCCGCCGGGTCCGGCTCATCCTCATCGGCGGCGGCGCCGCAAGCCGCCCGTCGGCCAAGCCGCTCAGCCGCCTGCACGTACGCCTCCCGCCCGGAAAGAACACCTCCCTGGCTGATCAGTAGCTGCGCCGTGGCCACGGTTGTTTCATCGAAATCGCCCAACGCCCCCGGGCGGAAGTAGCTATTGCCTATAACTGACAACACCTCGCAAGCGGCGAATTCAGGCGATAGCCTTGCAGCTGTCAGGGCAAAGCGGACCACCGGCACCTCGGTGACCGGGCAGGGCTGCGACGCTACCGGGATATCGCAGGCGGCGAACACTCGGCCGATCGTTTCGCTGTACTCCTCAGCCGAGCGGACCAGCACAGCCACTCGCCCAGCCGCAACGCCTCCGGCCAACAGACGCTTTACGCGCCGGGCCACCGCCAATACTTCCTGCTCCCTGCCGGCCGCTGCTATTACTTGGACTTTTTCATCGCGGGCGATGGTGTCCGCGTCGTAATCGAATAGCCGATCCCACAGCGCTGCAGGGCCCTTCCTCTCCGGCGGGGGGGCGGCGATAACATCGACATCCCCGGCAAATAACCTGCGGATCCTCGCCAGTGTCCGCTGGGTCCACCGCCAAAGCCTGTCCCGGCCGTCGTCCCCGATCGGCAAGGTGATGACGATGCGCTCTACCACCTCGCATGCCAAGCGGAGCATCTCCAACTGCGTGGGAGTAAAGTCCGTGAACCCATCGACGGCGATTGCCTTGGCTTTCGCCAGCGTCGCCGGCGATTGCCCGGCCGCCAAGGCCTCCGCCAAGACATCGCGTGCAAGCCACATCTGCCCCTCGACATCATAGTAGCCCGTTTGTTGTAGGTACTGCTGGTAACGCCGATATACCGCCAGTAGGCAGGCGGCGGGCCCGTCGTCGCTAGCCACGGCGGAAAGGGCGTCCGGTTCGATGGCCGCTCGCTTCAGCTCGGCGATTGCCGCGTCGACCGCCGTCACCAGCCCGGGCGTGTCGGCCACGGTTTGAAAAGCCCCCAGCTTGCCGGCGGCGGACAGCTCGTCGATGATTTGCCTCAGCGTCACACGACGACCCAGCGCAGCCAGCGGCCGGCCATAGCCCCGGCCGACAGCCGACGGGCGGTCGGCCAGCAGGCGAGCGGCCAATGTCGTGAATGTCATTACCCAGGCGCTTACTACCACTGATGTTGTGCTGCGCGCCAGGATGCGCTGCTCCATCTGCCTTGCGGCAGGGGCGTTTGGGGCGAGAAGAAGGCATCCCGGCCGGCCCGCCGCAACCCGGTAGCTGTCGGCCATTGCCAGAACCGCCGACGTCTTGCCGCACGCAGCCGGTCCTGCCAGGACAACAACACGACTGCCGGACGAGCGAATCCGTTCGAGCAGGTCGGTTTGACAACCGGGGTGATCCATCGCGCCGCATTGTACGGCTCGGCCCGGTGAAATGCCACCGGCCGACAACCCGTGCTTCGCGCGCCGGTCTAACGCGTCAGCCGGCCGCCGTGGGTAGAGCTAGTCCGGATAATGCCGCCGCAGCACTTCGTGCCAATCCTCAGGTGTCTTCACCGCTACGAAGGCGACACGGACGACCTTCGGCGTCGGATGGAGGCGGGCGTACTTAATCCCGAATTTCCGCATAATGCGCGGGCCCTTCTTTGGGCCGTAGACCTCGACCGCGTCGTCAAAGTGCCGCCGCATCAGCTCGCGCTGATCTGAGATGGTCGGCCGGTAGGGCTCGCGACCGTCCAGAAGATCGCGCACCTGGCGAAAGAACCACGGGTCACCCAGCACGCCGCGGGCGGCCGCGACTCCGTCCACGCCGGTCTCCTCCAGCATGTCCAGGGCGGACTGGGGGGTCCTAACGTCGCCCGAACCGATCAGCGTGCCCTTGGGGAAGCGGCGCTTCGCCTCGGTGAGAACGTCCCAATCGGCCCGGCCGCTGTACTTCTCCTCAACGCTGCGACTGTGGACGCAAATCGCCGCCGCGCCTGCGGCGAATGCGCCGTCAAGGATCTGCCACAGCGCCGATAGGTCACGGTCGTCCTTGGAAAAGCTCCTGCGCAGCTTAAGTGTCACCGGCCTGTCGGCGACGGCGATGACCGCACGCGTTATCGCCAGCACCAGCTGGGGTTCTTTCATTAGGTATCCGCCCCGACGTCGAGAAAGGGCCTTGCGGACGGGACATGCGAAGTTGAGGTCGACGACGTCCACACCCATCCTGCACAGTTGGTCGGCTGCGGCCGCCATCTCTTCAGGCTCGTTGCCGATAAGCTGCGCCGACAACGGGTGGTCGCCCTCGTCCATCTGCACGTTGCGGCGACGGAGTTTCTCGCTGAGCAGCAGGCTCTTGTCCAGCAGCATCTCCGTGCCGCAGTAGCCGCAACCCAGGTCCCGACATATCATCCGAAAGGCTCGGTCGGTGTAGCCCGTCAGCGACGGAAGTATAACCGGCAGGTCTATCGTCAGATCGCCTATTCGCAATGGCTCGATCTGCCTGTTCATGAGGCAAGATAATAGCAGTTGGCCCGATCCTCTGCGCCGCAAAAGTGGCTGCACCCGGCAAATGGCTGTATGATTGCGGAATGAAAACTAACAAAACGATGCGTGTGGCCGTCGTATCCCTGGGCTGCCCGAAGAACCTCATCGACAGCGAGAAGATATGCGCTCATCTGGCTGAGGGGGGCTGTCTTGTCGGCGCGCCGATGGATGAGGCCGATGTCATCGTCGTCAACACCTGCGGGTTCCTGTCCGCCGCGCGAGATGAATCGCTTGGCGTCATCGCCGAGGCCCTGGCACACAAGCGCAGCGGCAAGGCCGGGCGGGTCGTTGTAGCCGGATGCCTCGTGAACCGCGACGCCGAAGATCTCTACCTCACCGCCGACGGCATCGACGCAATCGTCAGCGTGAACGATCGCGACGATATACTCCGGGCCGTTGTCGGCGATGAACGGACGACGCTCATCAGCACGCCGGCTGGGCCCGCCAGCGACACCGGCCGATTCCGCCTCACGCCCCGTCACACCGCCTACCTGCGAATAGCCGAGGGCTGCAGCCAGAAGTGCACCTTCTGCACTATACCGGCCATTCGAGGCCCGTTCCGCTCCAAGCCGCCCGCCGGCGTCCTCGCCGAAGCGACCGAGCTCGTCGCCGACGGGGCTGTGGAGCTGAACATCATCGCCCAGGACACCACAAGCTACGGCATGGACCTCCCGGACGGGACAGACCTGGCGGATCTCCTCAGCGAGCTGGACAGCCTGTCCGGTGCGGCGTGGATTCGCCTCATGTACGCCTATCCATTGCGGTTCACCAGCAAGGTGATCGATGCTCTGGCGGCCGCGGAGCACATCGTGCCCTATGTGGACATGCCTCTGCAGCACATCGCCGACGGGGTGCTGCGGCGCATGGGCAGGGGGGTGACCCGGTCGGAGGTGGAGGACCTGCTGGGCAGGCTCCGCAGCCGCCTGCCCAACGTGGCTATCCGCACGACGTTTATCGTGGGTTTCCCCGGCGAGACGGACCAGGAGTTCACCGAACTGCTGACGTTCGTGGAGGATTTCGGCTTCGATGCAATGGGCGTTTTCGAGTTCTCCCCGGAAGAAGGCACGTCCGCTGCCAGGCTTGACCGGCACGTGCCGGCCGAGGTCGCCGCCGCGCGGGCTCAGCAGCTTATGCTCGCCCAGCAGGCGGTCGCTTTCGAAGCAAACGCCCAGGCTGTCGGGCAGGTAATTGACGTATTGGTGGACCGCGCCGATAATAACGGCCAATGTGTCGGGCGTCACAGCGGACAGGCGCCTGAGGTCGACAGCGTTTGCATTCTCACCAGCCCGGCTCCCGTTGGTGCGATAATACCTGCTGAAGTCGTCGGATGGGACGACTACGATCTGCTGGTCAGGCCCGCCGCGGACCCAAGCTGAACAGAAAAGAAGGCCTCTGCTTATGAACTGGAAACTGCCCAACCAACTTACTGTCGCCCGCATAGCTCTTGCCGTGCTGTTTTTCGTGTTGCTGGGCCTTTACCAGGCTGACCAGCCCAGGCCGGGACTGCTGATTGCGGCATTCGTGGTGTTCGTGATAGCCGGCGTAACGGACTTCCTCGACGGGTACCTAGCCCGCAAGATGAAGCTGGTGAGCGCATTCGGGCGGATAGCCGACCCCTTCGTGGACAAGGTGCTCGTCGTGGGGGCTTTTGCGATGTTGGCTGGGTCGAACTTTATGTGCCCGCGTTCCGCCGGCACAGGTGGACTGGAAAGCACGCTGCCGTATTGGCTAACCGGCGGAATGTTGTCCATTGTGCAGTCCTGGATGGTCGTGGCCGTGCTGGCCAGGGAGTTCGTGGTCTCCGCCATCCGCGGCTACAGCGAGTCTTGCGGCAGGAAGTTCCCAGCCACCTACCCCGGCAAGATAAAGATGATCGTGCAACTGGTCGCCATCGGAACAGTGCTTGTCCAGATGGCGGTAGTTCGAGATGCCACCTGGGCTGTCTGCCTGAAAATCGGAATGATCTGGCTGGCCGTCATCGTGACGATCTTGAGCGGCCTGGCATACGTAAATAAAGCCAGGAAACTCTTGGTGTCCGAGATAACCTAGCAAACATGCTGTATGCCGGCGCGTCACTGGACGACGGAGCAAGATGAACTTGCTGAAGAAGGCTATCGTGACGGGGTTGGGCACCGGCTATCTGCCGGTCGCACAGGGCACGTGGGGATCAGCGGCCGTGGCGGGAATCTTCCTGCTGACGGCAATTCTTACCGGCTGCGATTTGTTGATAACGACGGCTGTCATGGCGGTGCTGGCGGCGGCCGCCTCGGTGGGTTGTGTTGCACTGGGGAGATTCGCCGAGCAGACCTTCGGAAAGAAAGACCCCGAAAAATGCACCGCCGACGAATGGGCCGGCCAAGCGGTGGCGCTTCTGCTTGCGCCCATATCACCCGGGGAGTCGCATGGGAAGACGCTGTTGGTTGTGAGTATCGCCTTCCTGGCCTTTAGAGTGTTTGACGTCGTCAAGCCGCCGCCGGCGCGACTGCTTGAGCGCCTGCCCCACGGCTGGGGAGTGCTGGCTGACGACCTGACCGCCGGGGCTTATGCGCTGATATCTGTGCAGCTTCTGCGGCTGTTGCTATGATCGGGTGGCGGATACTCAGGCATGTTCCGCCGGCGGGGGGGTCTGGGGTTCGCCGAAAAACAATTCCGCTCCGATTGCTCCAATCACCGCAAAGATCGTGAACGTGAACCAGTGCCAGGCGAAGCGGCTGGCGAGGTCCCCGAAGTTGGCCAACACCGCGGCCGGCAGATCGCCCAGCGTTGCGGCCTCGCCTGAACCGATCAGCTTCCAGCACGTGTGCATAATGCTGTTCACCAACCCCATTACCAACCCGGCTAGGATAGCCAGCATGATCCGGCGGGATGTCCTTAAGCTGCCCGCCCATCGCGCCGTATATCGCCCGACAAAAAACGGCACCAGAATCGCCGCCTGCCAGAGGTGGCGCATCTCCGGCACATAGCCTCGCCATGTAAACATTGCCCAGTCGATCACAAAGAAGATCACTGCCCCCGCCAGAGCTAATGGAAAAACGTGCCACAAGCGCGGCGCGAGCCTGCTCCGCTGTTCCGCGCGGATCGGCGCCCGCCGACGAAGCGTCAGTGCATAGTTGAAGAACAGATCAAACACCCCGTGCTCCAGAAGGGCGCCTCTCTCCCCGAAGACCGGCACTATGTGCACCACGCCGGTTGCCCAATGGCCGGCCATGAACCGCGCCAACGTGGGATAACGGTAGGACATCTGGATCGGAAACGCCAAATACCCCACGTACTTGAAGAAGCTCAAGAACACCGCGATGTTGTAGCTCTTGAAGTCCCGCTCGCGGATCACCAGAAACAGCACATAGAACCCGCGGACGAGCGAGCCGGGGGAAATCGGCACTACCTGGAACGCTGCGATTATCGCGCCGGCGGCGGCCAGGGCCTCACCCCAACTGAACTCCGGGTGATGCAATACATATGCTATCGCCACGGATACCGAAACTAGCTGCGTTACAGGCAGCGTGCAGACGTGTACGGCCAGGGATTTTAGATACTTGTCGATGAAGGGTTCGTATATCTGAGATTCGATCTCGGCCGCATCTTCATCGGTTATCATGTGGCTTTTCCGGCCTTTTGCGATCATTACGCGCAGCCACTGTTGGCGATACTCGGTGTTGAAGTACAGCTTGATCGGACGAAGAAAAACGTATTTGAGCACGTCAACGAAGAACGGTCCGTCCGAGAGGAAACGATGCAGACCCGCCGGCAGCAGCGACAGCGGACGATGCATTACGTACAGCCAGGGATTGGCAAGGATCATTCCCACATGTCGTTCATCCACTCGCCCGTCTCGGTGCCACGTTATCAGTCGCTCCACCACATGGCCGTAAACGGCACGCTTCAAATAATCCCAACTGGTCACCAGGCGGCCATAGTGGCGGCGCAGGTCGGCCCGGCCTATCAGGTGCTGCGCGAACTCACCGGGTAGTCTTCTGAGCAGCAGCAGGCCCGCGCCAAGAATGCTCCAGCCCCACGGCCAGTGGGTCAGCTTACTGCTCCCCGGCAGCCACTTCACCAGGCATGTGATGAGAATCGCCAGCCCGGCAACACCTGCTATCGGTGTCAGCAGGCCGAGCATGCCGAACAGCAACGTCAATATCCGGCTGCCGCGCAGCTTCGCTGTGGCCGACTCGTCCGTCGCCTTGTGGATTCTCCAGCTGTCGACGGCGCCGTTCAGTATTGTCGACCACAACCGCCGGCTGTAAAGCAAGCGAACATGGTTATGTGTGATATCGGGCATGGAGTTGCGGTAGACGCCCTCGGCCTGCTTCAACTCCTCCACGACGTCCTGCATGTCAGCGAAGTGCTCGCGGTGGTGGTCAACGAACCGCTGGAGCCGAGTGAGGTTGCCGCGGTCGAACTGGACGATACTCCCCCGCGCGATGCCCTTGAAAATCAGCGGGACGTCCCCCGGGCTCATCGGCAGAAAGGGCAGCAGCGCCAGGCCCGCACGGAAATCCACTGCCGTCAGGCCCGTTTCCGGATCGCCCTCGCTGTCCGTGCGTTTCAGGCAGTTCGGCTGGCTCTTGCACGTCCACCACTCATATTGGCGAGCGAGCTCCGGCGCCCCGATCTGGTGCAGAAGGTCCACAAGTTCAGCCATGAACTCACGCTTGGTGAGATACTCCGGCGAGTTCAGGCCCTCGCGCGACTGGCCGGGCTTCCATCGCCTACGCGCGCCGAGACGGTCGTCAACTTCCAGCCGCCACGTCCGCCCATCGATCCATTCGCTTATCTCCCCGCAGCTGCCGAGCACTTCGTCGACGAACGTCGCGTGGACTTCCGTCACCGCCCGGTCCGTGCCGAAGCGGACCTTCGCCGCGCGGCGGATGAGCGTCTGCCACAGTGCCCCGCTGCGGACGGCTGCCGGGTTCACCTGCAGCGAGAACGGCGCCTGAAAGCCCACTCCGTACACAAAGTTGCGAAATGCCTTCGCACCCTCTGACGGCGGAATCAGTATCTTCATCGCATAGCGTTCGCCCACTGACAGACTGGGTATGTCGCCGGCGGGAGTCTCCAGGTCGATAAGTCTCACCCGGTAAACCTGCCCGGCGAATCCGCCGCCGACGAAATCCTCTATCTGCACCCGCATCCGCGCAGGATGAGCGACGGCGACCCCCGTTATGTCGTACGTCCGCTTCTCGCCGGGTTCGTACCGGCTGACCTTCAGGGGGCGGGCCAGCCGGGTCCGTTGGAACGTCTCAGCCAATTGGCTGATTGTCTCAGGCGAATACTTCACAGTCTTACGTTACTCCTAAGCGCTAGTAAGCACGCGCCGGTAAGCAATCCAGTGATGATACGCAAACTTCGCCGATCATGCCAGCGCAAGCCAACGGCCCTTCGGCGACGGGGGCTGTCTGTTACAGACGTTATCGGCCGAATTGGTACGCTGTTTTGCATGAGTTGTCTCCTTCCTCCGCCCGATAAACCCCGCCCGTCCGTTCCGCAGGATTTCAATCGCACGCGTTCTTGTCCCCGACGTGGCAATGGCAGTATTATGTCAACTTGGATATTCGGGCGCATTCATATGGCAAAACAGGAAAAACCCACGAACAAATGGATGCTCACCGTCATGATGGTCCTGTCCGTGCTGATGGCGCTGGCCGGGCGGGGGGTGGCGCGCCGCGTGCGCGGGGTCAGTCCATACATCCTCGGGCCTTTTGCCGATGCGTGTATGTATCTGACGACGTCCCTGCGGGGCAACATCAGCGGCGACGCAGAAAAAAAACTCGCCCTTAGCAGTCGAGACGCCCAGATGCTCGCCGCCTTGACGCGGGGAGACGTGTCCAGCCTTAGCGAGACCGATCTTGACAGGCTGCAGGCGCTGATCGACACACGAATGTCTCGGCTGGCCCTGCACTGGCGAGGGCAGGCCCTGGAGGCCGAGCATACAGTTCAGGAGCTTACGAATTTCCGCGACGACGACAGCGCCATCTTTGGGCCTATCAAAGACCTCAGCCGCACCCTGATCCCCGCTACCGTGTTCGCCGCCGACGCCCTGCCTTATAGCCAGGTGCGCCTCCTTAATGCCGGACAACAGGACGGCGCGGGCCCGGGCGATCAGGTAACCACAAGAATGCTCCTGACCGACCGGTCCAAGGCGATTGAGTCCGGCAGCAAGTTGGCGGTCATTAACAATACGGCCCTGGTAGGCAGGCTCGGCCAGACCTGGGGATACGCCGCCCAGCTCATCCTCGTTACTGACCGTTCGTTCAGGATGGCCGCACAGCTTGACCGGGTGATCGACCGCGACAATCCTCGCATGATCCAGGTCGAACGAATGGAGGAAGTAAAGCGAGAACCGCTGGATGACTCAAACAATGCTTTTATCGACTGCCTGGCAGAGGGCAACGGCTCAGACGGCGTGATTGTGCGAGGAGTCAGCGAGGGCCATAATATCAAGCCAAATGACTGGCTGGTCGTGAGGATATCCGGCTCGCGCAGATCGACGCGCATCCCCATAGGGCAGGTGGTCAAGGTATCCGCAGACAGAAAACTCGGCGCAGGCTTCAACGAGCTGCTCATCAAACCAATGGTCGACCTTTCGGCCTTGAGAGAGGTCTTTATCCTCGTACCGGTCCAGGAGGGCAATAGCTGATGCGCTGGGTGCAGTTCCTTATCCTGGTATGGGTAACCGTTGTCGTGCAGGCCACCCTCGGCGGAGCCGTGGCCTTCAATATGCCCTTACTGGGGAGAATTGCGCCGGACCTGCTGGCGATCGTAGCGGTCTTCGTTGCGGTTCGCGGCCCGAACTTGCAGGCCGTGATGAAAGCCGCATGGGTGCTGGGATTTGCAGTCGACCTGACAGCCGTTGCCGGTACTGGTCTGCCAACCGTCGTCGGCCCTATGTCGATCGCCTATGCATTGTCGGCGGGCCTCATCTTTCAGATGCGGGAAGCGATCTTCGGTGAGCAGCCCGTGATTCAGGGCACACTTGCGCTGTTGTTCTGTGCAATGTCCCACCTGATATGGATCACCGCTCAGGCGATTCTCGGCGGCGGGTGGCAGCACTACGGCTCGCTGATCATGCAAGTGATTGGCATATCGCTATACACTGCACTTGTCATGCCCGTGGGCTTCTGGGCGCTGTCCAGGGCGCACGGGCTTATCATTGACGTGCCGGTCCGGCGGACGGTGCGCTCCCGAAGGCAGGCAAGATAGACTTTTGGAACGTGCGGCATGTACAAGAATCGTTTGAGGATGCTTCTGATCGGCGTGGTCATTGCGATGATCGTGCTGACTTGGCGGATGTTTCAATTGCAGGTCCTGCAGGGGCACTCCTTCCGCGAGGCCGCCATCGACTTGCTCGACTCCACCCATCGGCTGGCAACCGTTCGCGGGCACATAACCGATCGCAACGGCCTGTTCCTGGCCATGAATGAGGTCAACTACTCCTTCTGTCTGGACTATCGGTTTCTCACCAACGACCCCGACTGGGTCCGGAAGCAGAAGGACCTGATCAAGACGACCCGCAATGTAAATGACGCCGATGCTGCGGACATCTACCAGACGCGTGAGGACAATACCCTTCGCATTGCCGAGCACCTTGCCGCACAGTACGGCGTGAATCTCGCCGACGCAGAGCAGAAAATCGTCCGCCGAGTTCAGGCGATTCGTCAGCAGATCGGGGGCCCCGCCCGCGAGGAACGGGAGATGCGCCCCCTCATTGGTGGCATGCGCAGGCCGATCTATATCGACTTGGACAAGACAATCGGTGCCGAAATCCGACCCTCCCTTATCCGCCGCTATCCGTATGGCCAGACCGCCTGCCACATAATCGGCATGGTCGGGCAAGTGTCGCCCGAGGAGCTGGAACGGATGGATGTCCCGTCTGACAGCCTCGTCGGAAAACGCGGCGTCGAGCTGATGTGCGAGGAAATGCTCCGCGGAAAGCAGGGGTACCAAACCACCGATCGAATGGGTGAGAAGGTTGTGGTCCTGGAGGACGTGCCCCCCGTGCCCGGCCAAGACATCCACCTGACGATCGACATCAACCTACAGAAGGACATCGAACAGTTGTTCACCGCAATGGCGAAAGGGCGCAATGGCGCCGCTGTCGTTATTTCAGTGCGGACTGGAGAAGTCCTCGCCATGGCGTCGGTTCCCACTTACGACCTCAATACCTTCAACGCCGATTTCTCGATGCTGGTTGCTGACGACGTCGACCTGCCGCTGCTTCACCGCGCCGTTACCAGGTACTACCCGCCCGGCTCAATCGCCAAGCCTGTCACAGCCCTCGCCGGCCTGACCGATGGGGTAATCTCCCCGGATACAATCTTCACCTGCCAGGGCTATCTGCACTCGCCCTCGGCGTTTCGCTGCTGGATATACGGACAGGGAGGTTCCCACGGTCCGTTGGACCTGGTGGGGGCGCTGAAAAACAGTTGCAACGTCTACTTCTACAATGTCGGAGAGCGATTAGGGATCGATCGTGAGCGAGAGTGGTTCCATCGCTTCGGATTCGGGCTGCTGTCGGGAACGGGACTGCCGGAAGAGAAGCCCGGCTCCGTAGCCTCCGGCCCCCAGCCGCAGGGGCCCGGTACGGCCAGACAACTGGCTATAGGCCAGGGGCCCTTCGACGCCACCCCGCTGCAGTCGGCCAATGCGATTGCAACCATTGCCAGAGGCGGCGTGTTTCTCTCGCCGATAATCGCCCTGGAAGGGGGCCCCACCCAGACTCGCCGGGACTTGAATATTCCCGCCCGTTACATACAGGCCGTACAACAGGGTATGTACGAGGTCTGTAACTCACCGGGCGGAACGGCCTATAAGCCCTTCCACCTCGGCTCGCCCGGCGATGTCGATTTCCGCCCACTTGACACCATCGTTTGTGGCAAGACCGGCACTTCCCAGACGGCGCCGCAAAGGGTCGATTCCAACCAAAACGGGCGGATCGACGGCGACGATGAGATCATTCGACGCGGCGATATGGCCTGGTTTGACGGATTCGCCCCGCGGGAACAGCCTCAGGTTGCCGTGGCGGTAGTTGTGGAATACGTAACCGATGGCGGCGGATCGACCTACGCCGCGCCAATCGGGCGGGAAATCATCCGGCTGTGCAAGCAGTACGGCTACATAAGGTAACGCCATGCGCCTCAGCGTTCGCGATTACTTCAAGTACACCAGTTGGCCGATCATCGTCGCAGCCGCTGCCCTTGTGATTATTGGCGTTCTGACCATTCATACATCCGAGATGAGCGGGTACCGGCAGGAAAGATATACCCAGCGCCAGATCATTTTCGCCTGTATCGGTGCCGGCGTGTTCTGGCTGTCCACCATCGTCCCATACCAACGCGTCGGACGGCATGCCTATCTGATCTTCGGCGTTACCCTTGTGCTGCTGGTGGTGGTGCTGTTCCTGCACCCTATTCGATTCTCCCGCAGATGGATCGTGCTGTTCGGACCGGTCCGGTTTCAGCCCGCCGAGGCCGCAAAACTCGCCTTCGTCATTCTGCTGGCGTGGTACCTCCGCTTCGGCGACCACTACCGCCGGCTTAAGGGCTTGATTATTCCCTTCGTCCTGACATTCGTGCCCATGGGCCTTATCCTGAAAGAACCGGACCTCGGCACAAGCCTGGTCTTCGTGCCCACTCTGTATGTTATGTTGTTCATGGCCGGAGCTAAGCTTCGCCACTTGCTGGGCATAGTCGCCGTCGCCACCGCCGTCTTGCTCCTGCCGATCCCCTGGCGAGTTCCCCCTCCGCCCGACGCCACCGGTCAAAGCCGGGAGCAGGCCAATCAGGCCGCCTTCCCTCGTCGCATGGCAGTGGCCGAGTACAACCGGTCGGTCCGCACGCACATGGCCGTTGCTTACGGCTCATTCGAAGTGGCTGGAGTCCGCTATGCTGTGCTCGCCGCCCCGCTGCTTGTGATAGAGTCCCACCAGTTGGAGAGAATCGAAGGATGGCTCCGACAGAACGATCCCGACGTAGTCCGCAATATAGGCCTCCAGTTGAGCCGTTCGAAAATGACCCTCGGCTCCGGCAGATGGCGAGGCTGGGGGAGGTGGCACAAGGAACACGTCTTCTTCAACATGTTGGCCGAAGACCACACCGACTTCATTTTCTCCGTCATCGGCGGGCGATGGGGACTGCTCGGTTGCGGGGCCGTGCTCTTCCTTTACGTGGTCATCGTGATATTCGGCCTGGAAATCGCCAGCATAACCGCAGACCCCTTCGGAAGGCTGTTGGCCATCGGCGTGCTGGTCCTGCTGGTGGGGCAGGTCGTCATCAACGTGGGCATGGCTATGGGGATAATGCCCATAACCGGCATGACCCTGCCGCTGGTGAGCTACGGAGGCTCATCTCTGTTGGTGAACTGTGCTGCCTTGGGGTTGCTCGTTAACGTCGGCCAGCGCAGGCCTATTTCTCTCAGCCGCAAGCCATTCGAGTACGGCAAGCCCGTCGACAAGCCGCACGCATACGAGCCGATCGTCAAGAAGTACCGGGAGCAGGCGCGTGAGTGGAAGTGATGCCAACCTCCGCGTCCCGCTTGCCTGTCCCGTTCCCCAAGGCGCCGACGTCGCCTGTGTTGAACTCTCCTTCTCCGACGGCTACCGCACGAGCGTGCTTCGCTGGAAGGGCTCGCCGGGCCACACCCCGGTGTTGATGGTCCACGGAATCCAGTCGCACCTGGGCTGGTTCATCGGCTCGGCCGCCGCCATGTGGCGGGCCGGACACACCGTCTACCAGCTTACCCGCCGAGGTAGCGGGTCAAACGCCCTCAGCCGCGGGCATGCACGCTCCGCCGCACAGCTTCTAGACGACCTGGCCGTCGCCCATCGACGCATCCTCACCGATACCGGCGCCAGCCGTTGCCACCTCGTGGGCGTAAGCTGGGGCGGAAAACTCCTCGCCGCCTACGCCGCAAAACAACCACCCGCCGGTCCAATCGCCTCCCTGGCCCTGCTGTCCCCTGGAATCGTGCCGCAAGTGGACATGCCGATTGCGGTCAAACTTGCGATAGCCGGCTGTCTGCTCATCGCGCCCCACAAGCTATTCGACATCCCCCTCAGCGACGTGGATCTTTTCACTGACAATGAGGCGATGCGCCGTTACCTCCGCGACGATGCCTGTCGGCTCCATCGGGCGACCGCGCGATTCCTCTACGCCACCCGGCAGCTCGACCGAATGCTCAAACGCGCCCCCGACGGCGCCATCGACGTGCGCACCGCGCTGATCCTCGCCGAGCGAGACAGGATCATCAACAACGCTGCCACGGCAAATGAAGTTTCCCGCCTGACAGCCGGCCGTGCCGCACTCGTGCAGCTGCCGGGCTCTCACACGCTCGACTTCGAGCCCGACCCCGCCCCATTCCACAGTGCTCTCTGCGCGGCTCTTGCCCGGGCAGATTAAGCCGGCATACTTATGGCCTCACCTCAGGCGCCACCGGTCCGCTGGCTCTTTCCGTACGCCGTGCTCTTCCACACCACCTTCGCCCCCGGTCGCAGGCGGCTGAGCGATATCAGAAGCGCCCACACGGCCATCAGGCAGCCCAGCGGATACGTCCAGAACATCGTCCATTTCGCGTCGATCAGCCTGTAGAAACGGATAATCACGCTCAGTTGCAGTGCCACCACGGCCGCTGCGATTACACCCACCGCCAGCCATCCCCTGCCCGCGCCGCCGGCAGCCAGCCACAGCGCCGCCGTCGCAGCCGCCCACGGCAGTAGGCTTATTACAAATACCACCGCCAGCGTCGCCAGTAGTTTGTCCAGCGTGCCGAATGTGCCAAAAAATATGCGTCCCCACCCGCGCAGTATCCGCCCCAGCGATGTGTACATGCGCACCGTATACAGCCCCTCCCCGCGGATGACCCGCAGGTTCAGCCCGGCACGCTTGATGTGAGCCGCCATGTGCATGTCCTCGTTCAGCTCCTGGCGGACAGATTCATGCCCGCCTATCGCCTCATACGCCTCCCGCCTGATCAGCATGAACGCTCCGTTCGCGTACGCCGTCTTCTTGGCAGGATCATTCACCCGGTCGGGCCGAAACCATATTATCATCAGCGCCCCGCACACCGGCTGAATCACATTCTCCCAGAAGCCCTTCATCTCCAGCACCGGCAGTACGCTCAGAAGGTCCGCCTTGGTCGCAAGGGCGTACCCCATCGCCACCGAAAGCGTCCGCCGCGACAACTGCCGGCAGTCTGCATCGATCATGCAGATGTACTCCCCGGTCGACTCGGCGATCCCCGTCTGCATCGCGTGAGACTTGCCGTACCAGCCCTCCGGCAGCTGGCGAATGTTGATCACCCGCAGCCTGTCGTCCTCCAAGGCCATCCGCCCCGCAATCGCCCCGGTCTCGTCATCGCTGCGGTCGTTGCACACGATCACCTCGTAGTTGGGGTAGTCCTGGTCAAGAATCGTCCGCACGCATGTCTCTATGACAGCCGCTTCGTCCTTGGCGGCGATGATAACGCTGATCTTCGGGCAATCGGCCGGCGGACCGGCGCAGTCGCCTGTCAGGAGCTGGTTTTGGCGATTCTCACGCCAGATCATCAGGTGACGCGAACACCACACCAACGCCACCAGAAAAAGCAGCACCGCCAGGACAATCTGAACTGCGGACATTTCGTTCTCCGATTTCCGGCTCAGCCGATGGACCCGTCTCCGTGGGTCTGAGTGAACGCCGCCCAGGCGGCGAGTTGAACCGTCTTGATCGCTACGTGGTGCGCCTCGGCCGCGGTGCGACAGTCCTCAAACTCCGGCATCACCGTCACCGTTTGTCCACCCGCCGTGCCGACCTTCATGCGGATCGGCCCGTAGCGGGTCTCCACCGCCTCCCATCGCCTCTGCAGCATGCTTCGGCGGCACATCCGCTGACGAACGCCGAACGTCGTTGTCTCCGACATGATCAGCCGCTGCATCTCTTCTGCATCGCCCGGACGGCATATCGCCGACAGCACCCACGCCGGACGCGACTTCTTCATGTAAATCGGCGCCGCCCATGCGTCCATCGCCCCGGCCGACAGCAAACGTTCGATCGTCGCCCCGATCAGCTCTCCGCTGCAGTCGTCGATATTCGCTGATAGCTCCATCACCGAATCCGCCGACGCGTCCCGGCAGGCTCGGCCCAGAAAGACTCGCAGCATGTTCGGCAGCTTGCCCGTTTCGCGAGTGCCCGCTCCGTAGCCCACCGCCGATATCTCCATGGCCCCCATCGGGCCGTAAGACTCCGCCAGTGTCGTCAGTGTAGCCGCCGCTGTCGGTGTGGTCGCCTCCCCCGCGATCTCCCCCCAAACCGTCGGCACGCCGACCAGCAGCCTTGCCGTTGCCGGAGCAGGCGCCGGCAGCTCGCCGTGCTCGCACGTCACCGTGCCCCGGCCCAGCGTCATCGGCGAGCACTCCACCCGCTCCACGCCCAGCACCTCCAGCGCAACGCACGTCGCCACAATGTCCACGATGCTGTCGACGGCCCCCACTTCGTGAAAGTGTACCGATTCGATGTCCGTCTGATGCACGGCGGCTTCGGCCTCGGCCAGTTTCCGAAAAATAGCCTTCGTCCGCTCGCCGGCTGCACCCGGCAGGTCCGCTGCGTCTATCAGCGACACAATATCGCTCAAATGCCGCTGCGGCTGGGGCGTCCGGTCGACAGCCACTCGGAACAGCGTCCCGGCAAGGCCCTTGCGGCTGACCTTCTCGGCGGACAGGCTGATCCGCTCGATGCCAAGCCTGCCCACGGCCCTCTCTATGGCGGCGAAGTCCGCTCCCGCGTCCAGCAGGGCCCCGACGATCATGTCGCCGGCCGCTCCCGCAAAGCAGTCGAAATAGGCCAAGGTCATGGCGGTGTCCTCGTAGATCCTGCCGATTGGACCTGCCCGAAGCCGGCCCCTCGGCAGCGGGTGAGTTTATTGAGCCCGTGTGAAATTTGCAAGCTGCCCGGTTGCGTGCGCATCGCTTGTCCGCCAAACGGCCTGCGCATCACCGGCCGAAACACCCCGTGCAGCGCTCGATATTTCCACCCTCCGCGCGCACGAAATGAACCGACTGGCCCCTACAATGACCATGCGAGGTTTATGAGAGGCCCGGGCGCCATCCGGATGGATGAAGGAGACAAGAATGGCGATCCGGGCCTCTTCAAAACCGTCGAAAAAGCGCGGCCAGGTTAAACGCTGCTGGAGATCCTGACGATTTCAGATATTTCCGAATTTTCGACTCAATTTCCGGTTCATTGCCGCCGAACCGTGGATGACTGGGAACTTTAGCTTCCCAGCCGAGACGCTCGCCCCCCGGGGCGCCGCGGGAATGGAGTCTTTGGCATGGTTAAAGTTATCGAACAACACGTCGAATTCTGCTTCTATAGGCCTCAAGCTCGCTTCGTTGAGATCGTCGGTGAGTTCAACGGTTGGCGGCAGGGAGACTTACCCATGCGCCGCGAGCCCGACGGCAATTGGCACGCCAAAGTGGACCTGCCGCCCGGAGTCTACCGCTTCCGATACCGCGCCGATGGCGAGTGGTTCACCGACTACGCCGCGTTCGGCCTGGAGCCCAGCGAGTTCGGAATGGACAGCATCCTCCGTGTCGCAGGAACCTCCGCAGCCGCCGCCCAGCCTGCCCGCGCCTTGCCCACCAGGCAATCGGCTTAGCCGCGGCTTTCTTCCGGCCCGTCGCTCTGTGGGGCCTCAGGCCTAGCTGTATCTTCAGCCCCCTCGCCGTGTGCTGAATCCGCGGCCTCAACTGCCTGTTGCGGCGCGCCGCCGCGCAATTCTTCTACGTTGGGCAGGTCTTCCAGCTTGCTCAGGCCGAACACCTCCAAGAACCGCTTTGTGGTGCCGTACAGCATCGGCCTGCCAAGCACGTCAGCCCGGCCCACTATCTTCGCCAGTTGCTTGTCCATCAGGTTGCGTAACACTTCCCCGCAGGATACGCCCCGGATCGCCTCTATGTCCGCACGCAAGATCGGTTGCCGATAGGCAATGATCGCCAGTGTCTCCATCGCCGCCTGAGAGAGCTTATGCTCCCGCCGGTCCTCGTGAAGGCGAGAGACCACCTCTTCGTACTCCGGACGGGTCTGCATCTGGTAGCCGCCTGCAATCGACTTGATGTAAAACGCCGCACCCGCGCTGTCATACCGCGCGTTGAGTTCCCCTACCGCCTGGTTCACCGCCGACTGGCCCGCCATACCCAGAACCTGGCTGATCTTCGCCGACGTCAGCGGCACGTCAGTGGCGAACAGAATCGCCTCCACCGCGGCCACAACGTTCGCCTCCCCTTGGCTGTCGCTGCCGGCAGGCCGGCTCGGGTGAGACGGCTCGGCTGACCGGGATAAAAGGCCCTCGCCCTGAGACTGCATATCGTCATCAGAAGTCATCGCAACAGGATAAGTTGACACGCGGCGCCCCGTCAAGTGCCTGCACTGGCGCCCCCCCGCGCGGCGCGCAAAGGCCGCCTCAGCCGGGCCGCCCGCCTTCGCCTTGCAACCAACGCCGCATTTGCGCTTGTCCGGCGGGCGATTCCGTGCAGAATGATCCGTCGAGGTGCGCGATGCGAATCATCTTTATGGGAAGCGGCGACGTCGCTGTTCCCGTGCTGCGGGCGCTTCTCGCCGCCCGGCACGATGTCGTCGGCGTGTTCACACAACCGCCTAGGCCCGCCGGACGCAAGGGGCGACCGCGGCCCACGCCCATCGCACTCACCGCAGACTCACTCGGCGTCAGTGTGATCCAATGCCCCGATGTCAATGCCGATGCTGCCGTCGGCCAGGCCGCTGCCCTTACCGCAGACGTCATATGCGTCGTAGAGTTCGGTCAGTTCATCCGCCGGCCAATGCGGGCCGTAGCCAGACTGGAAGCCTTCAACATGCACGCCTCGCTGCTGCCCGCTCTCCGCGGGGCGGCCCCGGTGAATTGGGCCATCATAAACGGCATGACCGTCACCGGCGTGACCACCTTCAGACTCGTCGACGAGATGGACGCCGGTCCCGTCTATCTCACCAGGGAAACGCCCATCGCCCCAGATGAGCGCGCCGATGAGCTCAAGGCACGCCTCGCTGCCCTCGGCGCCCAAGGCGTGCTCGAAACCCTCAATATGATCGCCGCTGGTGCCGAGCCGGCCGAGCAGGACCACAGCCGCGCCACCTTCGCCCCCAAGCTCACCAAGGCAGACGGCGTCATCGACTTCTCCGCCGACGCCGTTACCATTCGAAACCGCATTCACGGCGCCTGGCCATGGCCGGGGGGGCAGGCCGTCCTGCATCGCGCTGGCCGAAAGGATTGCCCCGTGACAATCGCCGCCGCCGAGGTTCTGGAATCCGACGCTCCCCCCGGCCATCCGGGCGAGCTCGACGACGCATTGAACGTTCGGACAGGGCAGGGGGCCCTGAGAATCCGCCAAATAAAACCGACGGGGAAACGCCTCATGGACTGGGCCGATTTCGTCAACGGCTATCGCGTCGCGCCCGGCGATCAGTTCGCCCGGAAAGCAGCCGCCAATGGTTGAGCCCACCCCGCGAAACCTCGCAGTGCTGGCCCTACGGGACCGCCACGGCAACGTCACCCGCTCGCTCCGCCGCCTGCTCGCCCAACACGCTGTCAGCAACCTCGACCGCGCATTCGCCCGCGAGCTGGCCCTCGGCGTCCTGCGACGCCGGGCCGCACTAGATGCCGTCCTCGCCGCCTTCCTGCGACTTACCGATCGCAGGCTTCCGCACGCCGTCCGACATATCCTGCACGTCGGCCTCTACCAGTTGCTCTTTCTGGATCGCGTCCCCGACTTCGCCGCCGTCAATGAAGCCGTCTCACAGGCCGCCGCATTCCATTGCAGCCGCCAAGCTGGGCTGATCAACGGCCTGCTCCGGTCGATCCTCCGAGCCTTGTCGCCCGTCGAAACAGGCCACACGCCCGCCGATCCGTGCGTGATCCCCATTTCGCCCGCTTCCTTTCGCCGCATCGACCGGCCCGTGTTTCCCGACCCGCAAACCGACCCCGCCGCCTACATTGCTGCCGCCTATTCGCTGCCGCAGTCCCTCACGGCCGGCTGGCTGGAGCAGACCTCCGGCGACCTTCAGCCCGTCATCCGCTGGGCCATGCACGCAAACACCTCACCGCCGCTGATCGCGCGAGTCAACCGCCTCAAAGCCACCGTCGATCAGACCCTCGCCTCCCTTGCCGCCGCCGGCGCCGCCGCCGCCGTGCACGCGAACGCCTGCAGTGTCGTTATTGCCGACGCCGCCAGCCTCACCGATCTACCTGCCTTTCGCGACGGGTGGATTCAGCCGCAGGACCCCACAGCCACCGAAGTCGTCCTCGCCGCCGCACCTGCCCCCGGCCAGACCGTGTTGGACCTCTGCGCCGCCCCCGGCGTTAAGACAACCCACCTGGCCGAGCTGATGAACAACACCGGCTCCATCGTCGCCGTGGATGTCTCCGACAGCAAGCTCGCCCTCATCACCGACAGCGCCAAACGCATGGGAGCGACCATCGTCACGACGACACTTGCCGATAAGCTCGCCTCCCTTGGCGTGGAACGATTCGACCTGGTTCTCGCGGACGTGCCCTGCAGCAACACCGGCGTCCTGGCTCGCAGGCCCGAGGCCAGATGGCGATTCGACCCCGCCGCCCTAGGCTCGCTCGTCAAGGATCAGAAATTCCTGCTCGCCGCCGCCGCGGGCCTCACCAGGCCCGGAGGGCGAGTTGTCTACAGCACCTGCAGCATCGAACCTGCCGAGTGCGGAAATCTCGCAAAGGCCGCCGCTGCCGCTGACCTCAACCTCACACTTGAAACACAAAAGCTCATTCGACCTGCCGGCGCAGGCGACCCCACGCAATGGCACGACGGCGGCTTTTATGCTATATTCCGCCGCACCTGAGACACGGCGGTTGGACTCGTGCTGCAACCCCGCGCGACAAGGCGCTAGCCGATTTTGACAGGCCATGGCCCGTAAAGAAAAACAACCTGATCGGCCCCGCTCGGTATTCATCAAGAACCGCCGGGCTTGGCATGACTTCCACATACTTGAAAAAGTCGAATGCGGCATCGAATTGCTCGGAACGGAGGTCAAGAGCATCCGGGCAGGCCAGATTAAGCTCGATGAGGCTCACGCCCGCGTAAAAGACGACCAGGTGTTCCTCGTCGGAGCGAACATCGCCGCCTATCCCCAGGCCGCCCCAGGAATGCAGCACAACCCCACGCGCGAACGCAGGCTCCTGCTCCACCGCCGACAGATCAAACAGCTCCTCGACCACGTCCGCCAGAAGGGCAGGACCATTGTCCCGCTGTCCCTGTACTTCAAACGCGGTTGGGCCAAGCTGTCACTCGGCCTGGCCGTCGGAAAGCAGCAGTACGACAAGCGCGAGGCCCTCAAAAAACGCCAGCAGGACCGCGAAATATCACGCGACCTCCACTCCCGCCGCCGACGGTAGAGAGAAACAGTGTCTTGTTGGTGGGGTCTGCGGCAACACTGCAAAATCGGCGCTAACCAAAGAACCCTAAACCTCCGCTTTCTGCTCTTCGCCTTCTCCCGTGCTCACCGACGCCTTTATCGCCCGGTAGAAGCACCACCCAAGCCCGGCCACAAGCACTGTCAGCATGCTCGCCAGCATAATGTAGCTCACGGTCGACATGCCTTCTTCGGTCGCCGTCGCCGCCTCTTGCGGCGCTGCTTCGCTCGCCGCTGCCTCTGCTGTGGCGTGCTCACCTGTCGCGTCTGCTTCCGTTGCTGCCTCGGTGATCGTTACTCCCGCTCGGACATCCTGGCTCGTCGCCGTCGGTGTCTCTTCGGTTGCATTTGTCTTATCCACCGGGTTCACCGCGACCAGCATGAACAGCATCACTCCGCACGCCGCGCCGAGCGTCAGCACCCCCACGCCCCCCGACAGCCGCGCGAGTCCGCTCGGGCGCCGCTGTGTCTTCTCCGCCCTATGAACCAGAAAACCGCCCACCACCATCGCAATAAGCGCATCCGCCGCCGCGATGACCGGAAACAGCGTCAGCTTCGGCATGGTAAGCTCCGAGAGCTTCACAGCGGGCCAGGTTGATTCGTCCGTCAGCGGCGCGCCGTTGATTACAATCATCGCCACCGTAAGACACAGAATCGTCACCGCAGCCAGCGCCAGCAGTGTCCCGGCCCCGCCGACCAGCCGCCCCAGCCGCTCCTGCCCCACGTGCTGGGCGTGAGTGTCAGCTCCGGGAGAGTGGATAGCGCTCAAGACCAGCGCCAGTATCGGAGCCGCCACCGCCACCAAGAGGCCCACCAGCTTCGTCGGATCCACCGCCCCAGCCTCATCGTAAAGCAGTCCGCCCACGCCCGTTACCGCGTCCATCACCGACCACGCAACAAGCGCGCTCAACACCACCGGTATCAGGTACCGCACCAGCCAGTCCCACCAAACCCCAAGACGCCAGTCGCTCCGTTCGTTGGCGTGTTCGCGCAGCCGACCTATCCGATATGCCCACCCCACAAGCACCGCCTCCAGCAATCCGATCAGCGCTATCCCCCACGGGCCGTTGATCAGGTCGTCTATCGACCCTACCCACGTCATCCCGCCCCGCGAACAATAGAAAAGCCCCAGCCCGAAGCCCACCACGCTCATCCCTATAAGCGTCGCGCCCCGATGCCAACCCGTCTTGTCCACGATTGACGTCAGCACGCTCTCGGTGATGCTGAACGCCGAGTCGATCCCCAACGTTATCAGCGCGATGAAAAATACCGCCCCGAACCAGGGCGCCGCCGGCAACTGCGCCAATGCATAGGGGAACGCCTTGAACGCAAGGTCCGGCCCGCCTTCGACCACATTCTCCACCGCGACAGCGTTGCCCGCCTGCTGCGTCGCGTACGCCATCCCACCAAGCGTCGCGAACACCGCGATTCCCGCCACGAAGCTCGTCGCCGTGTCGGCCAGGCCTATGATCGTCGCGTTATTGTTGATGTCGCTCTTGCGGTGCAGGAAGCTCGCGTATGTGATCATCACCCCGAACGCCAGGCTCATCGAGAAAAACATCTGCCCGAACGCCCATCGCCACGTCCCCGGCTGCAGAAGCATCTCCCACTTCGGATCAAGGAAAAAGTTCAGCCCCTGCGTCGCGCCCGGCAAGGTCAGTCCGCGCACGGTCAGTATCAGCAGCATCACCCACGGCAGCGGTACGGTCCACATCACCACCTTCGATACCAGCTTCACACCGCGGAATATGCACAGGTACATCGCCACCCACACCGCCGCCAGGCTGATGACGATAGGCTGCGCCAGACTCCCCAATGCGTACTCCTTCGCCCCGCCGGCCAGCTCCTCCTTCGTCCACTGGTTCAGGAAGTTATACTTGAAAAACTCTCCCACCTTGTCCACGCTGCTCTCCCCGCCCTCTGCCATCCACGGCAGCTTCCCGCCGTTGAATATCCCCTGTATGCAGAACACCAGGAAGTTCCCGCACCACGCCAGTATCACCGGATAGTACGTGATGATGACAAAGCCCAGCAGTATGCCCCACCAGCCCACCGGCTCCGTCTTGCGGTTGATCCCACGGTAGGCGTCCGGCGCCGCCCGCTGGGTCATGTGCCCCAGCGAAAACTCCAGTATCAGTAACGGAATGCCTATCGCCACCATCGCGAACGCATACGGAATCAAAAAAGCCCCGCCGCCGTTGGAGTACACCTTGTAAGGAAACCCCCAAAGATTGCCCAGCCCCACCGCCGAGCCGATCGCAGCAAGCACAAAACCCGCCCGCGACCCCCAGTTCTCACGCCGCTCTTCCAGAAATGGGCTCTCTGCCATCGTCAGATGCCTTTCCTCACAAGACACGCCAAATGCCCGCCCATGTTGTCCCAAATCCACGTCGGGAACAAGTTTTTCTTACCCCGCCCCCCAAAAGCAAACCCGGCGCCGACCCACGTCAAAGGGCCCGCGCCGGATTGTTCGTTCGCGGCAGCCGCGCTGCGCTACTCGTACATTATCGCTTTCGGCTTGGTGGCCGCGATGCTCTCAGCGACCTTGTCCTTGTGGACAATGACCACCTTCATGTCGGCCTCTAGGTCCGACACTTCGGCTTCCTCGCCGTCTACGGTAACTTTCGTGTCTTCTGTCGTCTCGACGATAACCTGGTCTTCCTCACTCACCCCATCCTTGGGCATCACGGTGACCTTGCCGTCCTTTACCGAAACGATCTTGCCCGTCAGCGTTTCCGTCTCGTCCTCAACCTCAACCGCCACAACGGGCGCTGTCAGGAATCCAACCAACACGGCTGCACAAAACAGGTACACTAGCGATTTCATGGAAATACCCTTTCATGAGCGGCGCCTCTTGGGCTCCTTTGGCCGACGCAACGTTACGTCGCCATGCCCGCAGGAGCGCCTATTAGCGAAATTATATACATACCAACGATGTTAGTCCACTACAACCCCGCACAATTTCCACCTCCCTCTTGCAGGGTCTTCTTCGTCAGGATATCGTCATGAATGCCCCGATGCTTGTGAACAGGGGTTTCTCCGGGAGCTCCCGTTTCAATATAACGATCGTCAACGGAGCGCCGGCCAAATGAAAAGGGATACGTCATGAATGCAACTAAACGAAAGGGTGGCCTTCGACGAATCTTCGGGCTGCTGGTAGTCATCCTGCTTCTCGTTGTCGGCATGTCCCTCCTCATGCCGTCCCTTCAGTCCGCCAGGATGGTGCGCCAGAAGGCCGCCTACTCCCGTGGATATGACTCCTTCATGACCGGCGTTTCCGGCGCCGAAGAGCAACCCCCGGAGCCGACCACTGCCCAACGACCTGTCGTCCGCGGCGAGGTCCGCACCTTCCGCGCCGACGTCGATCTCACCAGCCGTGTCAGTATCGGAACCGCCGATCCCGAATCCATCTATGAGGCCAGGTTCCACGCTGACATCGAGGCCCGCAACCCAGCCGCTGCCGCCGGAGACGCCGAAATCCGCCTGCCTTTGCCTCCCCAGCTCATTTCCCTCAGCGACTTGCTTGTTACCGTAAACGACGACCCCGATGAGGATGTCTTTGTCGACGATGCCAACCTCATCTGGCGCGGCCGGCTCGATGCCGAAATCCCCTCGCAAATCGAAATATCCTACGTTGCCGTCGGAAAGGGCCTCTTCGAGCTACGCGTGCCTCCCGGCAAAATCGTCGACCTCTTCGACGTCACCTTGACTGCAAACAGCTCCGACCTGCGGATGATGGAGCTTTCCCTCCAGCCGGAGCCACCCAAACGCCAGGCCGGTCAGACCATCTACCACTGGCATTACGAGCGCCTCATGCTGGGCAGGCCTATCCGCATCGACATACTCGGCATGACCCCCACCGACCGCCTCGCCGAGCTTGTCTGGCTCGGGCCCGTCAGCGTTCTGGTCTTCGGGCTGCTAGTGTCCATGATCGCCCTGGCATATCGCCCGGAAATGCTGGATAAGTGGATGCTCCTGCTGATCGTCGGCGCCTTCGCCGCCGCATACCCACTGATGTATTACGCCCAGGACTTCGTCCCGCTGATGGCTGCGATCATCGCAGCCTGCGTGGCCATGATGATCATAGTCGGCGTCAGGGCCGTCACATTGCTGGGCGCCAGGGTGGGCGTTCTCGGCGTCGTCCTGTCCGGAAGCGCCGTCCTTGCCGTCGTGATGGTCGCCACGCTATGTCCGTACCTGCGGGGATTCCTGCTGACCGTCCTCGTCGTCGGCGCCCTCGTGACGATGATGGCGCTGCTTCCCCGCGCACAGAAAAGCTCCGCCGCCCTCAGCGCCTCGCCCGAACCTCCGCCTCAGCCCGAGCAGACGCAATAGCCGCCCCGGCTGCGCTCCTCACCCGCACAGCCTTGGCAACGCCGGCGATTAAAGCATGTGGTCCGCCGCGGCTGCAAGCTCGATGCACGGCTGAAAACATTATGGCGGCTCAACGATGAAAAACCCTCTGAACACAAAATTCGTGCTATTGGCAACTCAAAGAAGTGGCTCAACGTGGGTAATTGACATGTTGAACAGCCACGATCGCATCGCCGCCTATTCCGAGTTGTTCCTCGAGAACGGACAGGGCAAACCCACTTGGGGTGGCGAAAAAGATACATTGCTCTGGGCCACCTATTACGCCGAACAGAAGAACAAGTCCATTCACGCCGATAGACGGGCGCTGCTCTTCCGCTATCTGGACGAGTTATACGCCCCCAGACAGGCTATCCAGTCGATAGGCTTCAAGTTGATGTATGGCCAGGCCGGAGCCTTCCCCGACTTGTGTGAGTACTTCGTGGCTAACGATGTCCGCATTATCCACCTGATCCGGAGGAACCTGCTGGACATCGTGGTTTCCAAAGCCTTGGCCGAAGCCCGCGATGCTTATCATGCTCGAGTAGGTGATGACCTGCTTGAGGCTAGAATCCATCTGGATACTTCCGACCTGCTGCACCGCCTGAGGTGGGAGCAAAGAGAAGTCCAGCGGGCGACGGAGAGGTTCGCCGCCCTCTCGCTGCCATACATGGAAGTGCTCTATGAGCATCTTGCTGCCGATGATTCGCAATTCGGCCGCTTGCTTGAGTTCTTGGGGGTCAAGCCCGGCCGGCAACGCCTGAGATCATCATTGAGAAGGATGAACACCGCCACCCACCGGCAGGTGATCGTCAACTACGACAGTGTCAGACGATGTCTGCATGGAACCGAATTCGCGGAGTTCTTGAGATAGCCCGTAACGCGTGCAAGCCCTCGCCGTAGCCGAACACTTCCACGCGCACCGAACAGGTGCTGACCTCCCGCCTGCAGCAGGCTGCACGCTATATTACTCTTGTGCATCTTGCGCAGCGGGTCCCTGCTTTCCCCCGCCATGGCGGGGCAGGCCCCCTCCGCCGCCTTCTCTGCCAGCCCAATTGCTCCAGCCAAATGGATTTGCCGGGAAACCGCGAATACGTTTCGCTAGAATACCTCACCGACACAGCCGGCGCCTCCCCGCTCCGCCCACAATCCGCCGCGGCGGACACCGCCTGAGGGTTGGCGATTCCTGATGGTTTGCTGTCCATGCTCGGCAGAATGGATCGACCCCGCTTGCAGAAAGAGACACTGGTTCATGAGCAGGAATAACACTTGGGTGTTCGCGCTTGCACTGCTGGCAATCATGCCGGCCTTGGCAATGGCCTCCGATGGCCAGGGCTACACCTCCATATCGCACAAAATGATGGTGCTGGCCATCCAGGTCGGCCTGATCCTTATTGCCGCAAGGCTCGGCAATATCCTCTTCGAAAAGCTCCACTTGCCGGGCGTCCTGGGAGAGTTGGCCGCCGGCATGATCATCGGACCGTACGCGCTCGGACAGATTCCTGTATACGGCTTTGCCCACGGTATTTTCAGCCACGTCGACGCGTTTCCTGTTGCGCCGGAACTCTATGGCCTGGCGTCGCTGGCGGCAATTATCCTCCTGTTTACCGCCGGGCTGGAGACCGATATCCGCCTCCTGATGCGATACTCTGTCGCCGGAATGGTGGTTGGCGTTTCGGGAGTTCTGGCATCATTTGTGCTTGGTGACCTGACAGCTGTCGTCTTTTCCGATCTGCTGTTCAGCCAGCCAAAGGGCTTTTTCGCGCCTCCTTGCCTCTTCCTCGGCGTTATCTCTACCGCCACATCTGTTGGTATCACCGCGCGCATACTCTCCGCCAAGAGGAAAATAGACACCCCCGAAGGCGTGACGATCCTCTCGGCCGCCGTTATCGATGACGTCCTGGGAATCATTCTGTTGACGATTGTCGTCGGCATGGTATCAGCCGGCGAGGCCCAAGGCAGCGGCGTGGACTGGGGACGCATCGGTGGGATCGCGGCAAAGGCTACCGGCGTGTGGCTCGCTGCCACTGCCGTCGGGCTGCTTGCCTCAAGGAAGATCAGCTTTCTCCTCAAGCGACTCGGCGAACGTACAAGTATCGCTGTCATCGCCCTTGGTATGACCATGGTCCTGGCGGGCCTCTTCGAGGAAGCCGGCCTGGCGATGATCATTGGCGCCTACGTCATGGGCTTGACGCTCTCGAAAACCGACATCAGCCACGTCGTCCGAGAAAAGGTCCATCCCGTTTTCGAGTTCTTTGTCCCCGTGTTCTTCTGCGTCATGGGCATGCTCATAGACTTGCACGCCTTTACCTCCATGCCCATCCTGGCCTTCGGGCTGGTCTACTCGGCCATCGCAGTGGCCGCCAAAATCTTTGGCTGCGGCCTGCCCGCGCTGCTCCTGAACTTCAACCTGCGCGGCGGCGCACGAGTCGGCGCAGGAATGATCCCCCGAGGCGAGGTCGCTCTCATCATTGCCGGGTTTGCCTTGTCCAGGGGCTTTCTCAGCCAGGACGTCTTCGCCGCCGCCATCATCATGACCTTCGTCACCACCATAGTGGCCCCCCAGACGCTCGTGATGCTGTTTCGCAGCAGCGCCGGCGGCCTCCGCAGGGAGATGCAGGCCCGCGAAACCGCCACCGCCATTACCTTCGAGTTCCCTTCCATGGAAACCACCGAATTCCTCGTCGATAAGCTCCGAAGGGTCCTGGAGCTCGAGGGCTTCTTTGTCCATCGCCTCAGCCCGGAGCAGGACTACTACCAGGCTCGCAAGGACGACGCAATCATCGATTTGGCCCACAGCGACAGCCGGCTAACCATCAACTGCCACCGCCAGGACGTCGCGATGGTCCGCACGGCCGTGTCCGAAGCCGTTGCCGCACTGGAACAGACTATACGCGGCCTGAAGGAGCCGATCGACTCAGCCGTTCTGCGAACCCAAGTCCCGCAGGATGCCGCCGCCGGACGTCAGAGCTTCCGCCTGAGCGCCTATCTCAGCCCTTCGCTGGTCGAGCCAAATCTCAAGGGCCGGACCAAAATTGAGATCATCGACGAACTCCTGGCCATCCTCGATCGAAACAACCTGCTCCGCGATATCGAATCCGCACGACAAGCCGTCCTCACGCGCGAAGAAAGCATGTCCACGGGCCTCCAACATGGCGTCGCCATCCCGCACGGCCGGACAGACACCGTCGACCACCTCGTCTGCGCCGTTGGAATCAGCGCCCGCGGTATCGACTTCAAATCACTCGACGGTGAGCCCTCCAAGTTCTTTGTTCTGACTCTCTCGCCCGTGGACAAGCCGGCCCCGCACGTCCAGCTCATGTCCGCCATCAGCCAGGTCCTCAACGAGCAAGGACGCAGCCGCGCCCTCGCCGCCCGCACGCCCCGACAGTTGTACGAAGTCCTTGCCCAGCCAATTCAATAGAAACTAGGGACAGACACCTATTGCCTTGCACCCTCATGCCCCCGACGTCCCTGCGCGTCCGCTGTGTGTTACCAGCGAGAGCCTGCCGCCAGGCGCGCGATCGTTGGTTCAAAAGAACGCGGTTAGATTCTATCTTGCGTCACACCAGGTCCAGACGTAGTATTTACATGTGTAGGCGGTCAAGTGCGCCGTGATCCTTCTTGCTACAGGGGCTGAAATTTTCGAGCGGCTTTGTTGAAAGCAGCGATGGAAAGGGATGATCCGTTGAAGCACAAGACACATGTGTCGGGGCCCTTCTTGAGATGGGCCGGTAGCAAACGCCAGCTCTTGCCACGCCTCAGGACTTTCTGGCGACCTGAACACAAGAGATACATTGAACCATTTGTAGGATCCGCAGCTCTATTCTTTGAGCTCCAGCCCAATTCAGGAGTGCTAGGTGACCTCAATCCTGAACTCATTGAAACATTCAGGCAGGTCCGGAACAGGCCAAGAAAGGTATCAGAAGCTTTACGGTCCTTCCCACGCGGGAAGAAAGAGTACTATGAGATCCGTTCAGTCGACCCGAAGACTCTTTCGCCAATTGAGGCTGCGGCTCGGTTCATCTACCTAAATCGCTTTTGCTTCAACGGGCTGTTCAGAACAAATCTTGGCGGGCGATTCAACGTCCCGTATGCGCCTTCGGGTACTGGCGAACTTCCGAGGGAGGAACGCCTTGTTCAATGTGCGAAGTTGCTGCGCCGTGTTGAATTGCGCATCGGTGACTTCGCCGACACACTGCACGACGTGGCCGAAGGAGACTTTGTTTACATGGATCCTCCCTTCGCGGTTCAGAAGAGACGCATTTTTCGGGAGTACTGTCCGGGTGTATTCGCTTGTCATGACTTGGACCGGCTCGGGAATCTGTTGCAAGACATACATGGAAAGGGCGCTCGGTTTGTAGTCAGCTACGCGGACTGTTCTGAAGCCCGTCGTATATTCTCGTCATGGCACCCGCGACGTGTGCGGACCAAGCGGAATATTGCTGGATTCTCTGAAAGCCGTCGCTACGCCTATGAACTAATTGTTACAAATGCAGACGATTGACTGGGAGAACTGGCGATGACGCCTACCCACAGGACCAAGCAAGTAAAGGCAGGCACATATAGGCAGTTCTCCTACAAGGACTTGAAGCCCAATCCCCTGAATCCGAGGCGCCTGTTTGATCAGGCCCGTCTGGAGGTCCTACAGGAAAGCATTAGAGCCAATGGGATTCTTGTCCCTCTGACCGTATACAAGGAAGAGCGAACTGGGCAGCACTACATCATTGACGGCGAAAGGCGATGGCGATGTGCTCAAGCCATCGAAGATGATGCGGAGAGCCCTCGTAGGGTCAAGATCCCTGCGAATATAGTAGCTCCACCCACCTCTGTTGCGAATATCCTCTGGATGTTTAACATCCACAACCTTCGAGAGCAGTGGGATCTAATGCCGACGGCGCTGTCTTTGAAGTTTCTAATGGAAAAGCTGAAGGAGACCAATGATCAGAAACTGTCGAAGCTCACACAGCTTTCTCTTCCTAACGTGACACGATGCAAGAAACTGCTCTCCTACCCCCAAAAATATCAAAAGATGATGCTCGATGTTGATCCCACAAGACGCGTGAAAGCTAATTTCTTTATCGAGTTGCATCCCGTCCTGGACCTGTACATGTCCCTTTCGGAAGCTGACCGCGGAGGCAAGACCCGATCACAGCTCATAGACCATCTTCTTCTCCTCTACAGGAAAAGAAAGATCCCCAGTGTTATTCACTTCCGGAGAATCCTCGAGGCACACGACTACATCGAAGATGAAGGGCGCATCGACAAAGATAAGGAGACGAAATTCCTGGACGCGGCGCGCGAGCTCGCCTGCTCACAGGATCGCACAATTCGTCAACTGTTTGACCCATTGACAACTGAAGACAAGTCGATCGACGATGCTGAGAAGCTCTGCAAGGACTTTGTTAGCAGGATGCGCAAGCTTAAGGTGGAACATGTCTTTACACGACGCGAGCTGCGCAAGGCTCTCCAGTCAGTTAAGAAGTACGTGGATGACCTCCTGACGAAACTTGAGGGGTAGAGCAATGCCGTCGGCCGATATCGATGTCTTCTGTCACGAGAATCATGACGCAATAAACAGTCTTGCCGTCTTGTTCCGTGACTACTGGCCAACTCAGGGCTTTGATAGATCCTCTGTCCGGCGCTGGCTGGCCAACTTCTCCCCTGCCCACTGGCCCATCGCCCTGAAGCTGGCCCAGCAGATACAATACTACGACATAAACCGGATTCACGGTCTCGTGGGTTCACTTCATGCTCTGGTTGAAAGGAAGCGAAAGCAATTGGGGTTCAAACGGTCTTCTGTGCTTTATCTTCCCTTCGGGCGTACCGAAGAGAGCGGCGCCCAAATTCTCAGGTGTTACCGCCAAGTCAACAAGCGACACGTACAGGTCTCCCAATTGACAAGTCTGCCAGAGATCAAAGGCCAGCTTGCCACGCGCAAACACCCGACTGTGTTCTTCCTCGATGACTTCGTCGGAACCGGTAATCAGGTGTGCACGGGATGGCGGGAGGTCGTGTCGCAGATCATCCCTGAATATGTCCCTTGCTTCTTGGCGGTTATTGCAGCCTCGACCGAAGGCATCAGACGAATCGAAGCGGAAACTCCGCTTGAAGTGGTCTGCGTACACACCATAGGCGCACGACTCCAGTTAACCAAGAGCGCCTGCCGAGGGCTGTCTACAGAAGACAGAAAGGTCATAACAAATTACTGCGTGAAGGCACAGAATATGCCATTGGGTTTTGGGAATCTTGGGCTGATGCTTTCATTCGCTTATGGCACACCAAATAACACAATCTCGGCCATCAGAGGATCTCAAAAGCAGAGCCCATTTGTAGGCCTACTCCCTGGCTGGAATGACTTGCCGTAAATTCGTAGACCCGTACGCGTGCCTCTGGCTCCCTGGGTGCCACCTGCCTGTCGCCTGCCTGCCGGTGGGCAGGGCAGACATGTGCCCGCGCTCTTGACCTGCGTAGCCTTCGCGAAGCAGGTTGCGTGGGCATGAAGAATGAGCGACCAAGCGACGCCCACATCGGCAAACACCTGACGAGCGACCAGCCGACGCCGACATCGGTACTGCCCAAACGACCGACCGCCCCTGACGCCCCTCGCGCTCGGCGACCGACAACCTGCGCCCGGCCCCGCCCGCGCATTTCCCCGCCCGCCGTCCCGCAACTTGGGTGCCGTCGCCTGCCGCCCACTTGGCGAGGGCCTGGTTGCCGGTTACAATCCCGTTGCGGTGATCCGGATCACCTGAGACGTGGCGTGCTACGATGTCCCTCCATTACCCGGCGAATCCGAATGGGAGCGGGCCATGAACAGGCGACGGCTGATTATCTTGAGCTGTGGAGTGCTCGTCTGCATCGGCATTGGCGTCGGCATTTGGGACACGAGTTGGGCGCGAGCTATTCGGGGCATCTCACGGCTGGAAGTGAGAAACATGTCCCCCTCCATCTTCGACGACGTCACGGTTCTCGCCCGAGATGCCAAGGGCAGGCCGCACTCAAGCGTCGCACGACGACTCGAGCCCGGCGAGGCAGTCAGACTGGATGTGAGAACATCTGACCTGACGTTGGTGAGCGTCACATGGAGCCAGGGAGGAACGCCCAGCAGCTTTTCTGAGGGCGGGCTGGCCTGCCCGGGCGAGACGTTTGTCATCGGGGTGTTTGACGACGGGTGGGCCAAGACCGAATATAGCAGGTAGACCGGCCGGGCAGGTGCCCACGCTCGCGTGGGCATGCTGAGACGTATGATGCCTCGCGGGTATCGCGCGGCGCATTCTTGCGATTCACCGGTCGCGCGGGGCGGCACTTGGTGCCGTTCGAGCGATTGGCAAGCCGGGCAGGGCAGGCAAGGGCAGGGGACGCGGCAAACCCGGCCAAGGCCGAGAGACGGGCTAGGGCGGCAAAGTCGGCCAGCCCGGCAAACCCGGTCACGGCCGCAAGGCAACACCAACGCGGCAAGCCAGGCAATGGCAGGCAAAGAAATTTCACCGTCCACTCCGGCAACGGCCGTCGTCTGGCGACCTCGGTTGGCCGCAGCCGTTGGCCATTGGCGCGGGCCGGCGCATTCCGGCCTGTTTCATCGGGTCCAGCCGCGCCCGCCGACCGGTTCTTGTCCCCGCCCCCGACCCGGGCCAACGGATTTTCAGTTCACACCCCGCCTCAGCCGATGTTATAATGTGCTGGATAAACTAACGCCTCTACCCGGGGGCGAACAGGATTCGACCGGGCGAGTGAGGCGTCGGTGGCGTGCCCAGGTTCCAAGGAGGCCTGGTTAAACACCTTGGACCACTATATTTGCCAACACTGAATTGGCAATGGCTGCCTAATTAGGCAACCCGTTTCCCGGGCCTGGCCCGTGAGGCTTGGAGAAACGACGATTAGCGGGCTCACCGGCTGGGAGTGGTGCGGTTATCCAGCCGGGACATCAGGTCGCACTGGCTGGGCCCGAACCGTGCCGCTGCGGGTCGGCCCGGCGAGATAAAAACAGCGGCTAAGCACGTAGAGGCCGACGTTTAAGCGTCACGGGACGCGGGTTCGATTCCCGCCGCCTCCAGTAGAAAAACCCCTGTTTTTAGGGGTTTTTCTTTGTCGCCCAGAAACCGTATCCTATGCGCCCCCCAATACTTCGTGAGACAGCTTGCGTAACCGCAC
>Ga0180437_10000452_pt1 | contig 79286 bp, 92 predicted proteins | sample SS_ome_4_FD_132410 | JGI IMG/M metagenome (GOLD analysis project Ga0180437, IMG submission 132410) | Hypersaline lake sediment archaeal communities from the Salton Sea, California, USA - SS_3_D_1 metaG | ecosystem: Environmental > Aquatic > Non-marine Saline and Alkaline > Hypersaline >...
GACCGGTCTTCTGCAGATAGGTGCCGACTTGGCGACCTCAGCTTTGCAGAATAGGGGGATGTTGTGAAATCTTTTTCTTCCCTGCCGCCGCAGGCGTTTTCTCTTGCCGGCCGCGAACAATCCACCTACGATCGGGGCATCATGCTGACGGCTGCGCCCTATTTCCGGTCCGCCAAGCGAAGCGTAATGGTTAGCGTCATTACGCCGCTGTGGGTCCGCGCGCAAGGCGAACGGAACGGGCCGCGATAACGCGTCGAAAACCAAGATAGTCCAAAGGCCCGTTCCGATGAACGGGCCTTTTTTCGTGCGCATGTGCGGGAAAGGAATCAGTAATGAGCAAAAAGACGCCTTGGTACGAAACCTTCTTCGACGGCCTGTACGGCAAGGTGCTGGCCAGCCAGTTCAACGAGGACCGGGCCCAGGCGGAGGCCAAGCTCATCAAGACGCTGCTGAAGCTCCGCAAGGGCCAGCGCGTTCTCGACTGCCCCTGCGGCGTCGGGCGCATCACCATCCCCCTGGCCAAGATGGGCCTGAAGATGACGGGCGTGGACCTGACGGCTTCGTACATCCGTCGGGCCCGCCGGCGAGCCAAGAAAGAAGGGCTGGACATTCCCTTCCTCCGCTGTGACATGCGGGACATTGACTTTGACGGCGAGTTTCACGCCGTCGTCAATTGGTTCACGGGCTTCGGCTATTTCGACGAAGCAGGCAACCTCCGGGCCGCCAAGGTAGCCCTTGCAGCTCTGAAGCCGGACGGACAGTTCCTCATCGACATGACCAATAAATCCTGGGTGCTGCCGCGATTTGCACCGCGCTCGGCATCAACCGTAGGCAGTGTAGAGATCACCCAAGAGCGCCGTTGGGATGAAACCGCCAGCCGCATAGAGGCCGTCTGGACATTACGTAAGGGTCGGCAGGTCGAGCGGCACCACATCTCACATCGCCTTTACAACGACGCGGAATTGCGGACGCTGTTGCAGAAGGCCGGCTTTCGAGAGATCCGCCTGTACGGCTGGCCGCCGCTGGGGCGCCTGAGCCGACACAGCCGCCGGCTGATAGCCGTCGCCTCGCGGCCCAAGGAGTCATCATGACCCGAGAACCTAACGTAACCATCTGCGAGGCGATCTACCCCCATCTGGGCCGGGACGGACGGTGAATTAGAAGTCCTTCGCCAACAGATGGCGGCGCCGCAAGTACCGGGTGACAATGCCCGTACGTGCGGGTAGCATATGGTGGACGGTGATTCCGAAATGGACGAGGGCCGCCAAATGAACGCATGGACCGCGGATAGAATACGGGCGAAGCTGGGAACTTCGACCATTGTCTTTCCTCCTGAAGAGAGGTTCGGGCGGGAGCATATTGCCCGCGTGGCAGATGCCGGCATCGGCTGTATTGAAGTCGGCGCCTACAATGGGCTGGTGCATTACAACCACCACGACGAGGGGCAGGTTGATGAGATCGCCCAGGCGGCTGTCGACTTTGCAGTATCCGTGGCCTCCGTCCATTGCCCGCTGGTGGCCTATGACGACGCGGATGAGGAAGCCCGGCGCCATGTGTCCGCCGAATCGGTCGCAGCCGCCCGGGCCGCTGAGCGGATGGGCGCATCAGTCTTCGTCTGCCATTTTCACAACCAGCCGCCCGCTGAGATCACCGCCCGCGAAATGCTCCAGCAGCTCGACGGCTGCAGCCTTCGGATCGCCACGGAGAACGGGATCAACCTCACGCCATACGCTGAGTTCGTGGACCGGTTCGGGACCGATCGGCTGGGCATAACGATTGATATCGGCCATACGCGCGTGCCGGCTGAGGACTGGCTAAACCCGTTCACGAAACCCGGCCGGGCGAAGGCCATCGTGCAAGACATCGTCGGTAAACGCCTCTATCACATCCACCTGCACGACTACCACAACAACGAGGACCACCGGCCGCCGTTCGAAGGCGAGATCGAATGGGGCGACCTGTTCGACGCGCTCGATTGCGTAGGCTACCAAGGCGCGCTGATGTTCGAATCCCTCCCCGTGCTCTCCCCCGACGAGACGCTCCGCAAAGTCGGCGCCTTCCCGGAAGAATTCGTCAGGCGCTACGGCTAGCCGGCCTCGGCGTCCAGGAAGCGGCCGAGGTTGAATAGATTCTTCGGGTTATCGACAAACACCCAATCGGCGATTTCCTTCGCACGGGTCAGGCTGATCGACCCGTCGGTGACTTTCTGGGCCAGCGACGCCGCAACGTTCTGGCGGGCGAGGAGTTGATGCCCGTACACACCATCGACGAAGCAGTAGTCCCCGCCAAACGCGCTGATCTTATTGGCGGGCAGCACGTCCAGCCATTCAACCAACGCCCGCCGGGCCGCTTCGGGGCTGATAGCGTGGCCCCAGCACATATCGATGAAGACGTTACGGAAGTTCTTCGCTAGGTTCCCCAGTTCCATCACGTAGGGATAGCCCATGTGGAATATGTCAAACCGGGCGTTGCGGTATTCCAGGAACAGGTTGGTCATCAGCACCGGGTTGGCGTCGTAGATGAAATTGCCGTTGCCCTCCTGGATGCCCGTGTGGATCTGGTAGACGATTTTGTTGTCGTCAGCCACGCGGCAGACATGGTGCATCATGAAGTCCTCCATCGCCTTGGCGGTTTTGATGGGCGGCCGCCAGTCCGGTAGGTTGCGATCCTGGAAGAACTCGTTGAAGGCGCGCTCGGCATCTGCATAGCTGACCTTGTCGAATCGGAGACTTCGGCTGTAGGCCAAAGGGCACTTGAGACAGACAACCCGTGTCTTGCCGTCCAGGTGCTTCTCGATATGCCGCCGCGTAACATCCATCCAGTCGGCAAGCGTATGCACTTCAAGCCCCACCTCTGCCCCGGTTGCCCGCATCTGGCTGTAGTGGGTCGGGCAGATGAACCCGCCAGTTTGCATCGTGAACACGAACGGATCGTCCGTCTCCTGGTAAGGCACCGGCATGGCGTCGCGGATCGACACGGCGATGCCGGACTTCTCCTTGAGCACGAAGTTGTAATGCCCGCCGCGATCACGGGCGGCTTTGAAGGCCTCGTTAAGCGGGCCGATTGTGTCGGCGTCGATTCGGTCGATCCCGTATAGGTCGCGGGCCGCAATGCTCAGAGATCGCCCGTACCCGGTGCTCTCAGCCGCGCGCCAGTAGGGCTCGGCGATCCGCCAGCTATCTTTGATATCCTTGCGGCTGTCGCGAACGGTGGCAAGCCCATCGTCACTAAGCCCGGCCGAGACGAGGTCGCACGAGAAATAGTGTGTCAGCCACTCCTGAAGGACGTTGGTCTCTTTCGGCCGGTCAGCCTCAAACGGCAAATGCTCGTGGGTATCGATGATCTTCAGTGACTGAATGTGATCCAGCAGCTCGGTGTAAGTGCTCATAGCGTTTTCTCCATCCTTCTCCCGGTATCCGGAACCGGGTGGAACAGTACCTGTTTTTAGTCCCCTTTTCCAGTGGTCTGGACGGTTCCTTCTTTTGGCCCAGAATTCACCCGTCGCACTGGGGCGAGCTGATATAATGCTGCACATGATTGAACAACGGCTTTCGTTCACCGATCCGGCGGCGTTCGAGCTGACAGCGGACCTGCGGCGGTTGAGGGATGAGTGCCTGGCGCTGCACAAGTTGCCCAAGGGCGATCTGCCCGAGCAGACGGTGGCTGTGGCTGCGGCGTGGGCAGAGCATACCGACGATGAGCCGTGGGCTATCTGGAAGGCCCGCCGGTTTCGGGCGCGGCTGCATTCGATGCCGGTTCCGCTTTCGCCCGGCGAGATCGTTATCGGCAAACCCGCGCTGACCCGCGCTGAGCTGCCAGCTGAGCTGGCGGCGAAGGTGGAAGCGGCGCGGAAGATGCTGGAATCGATGCCCGGCGATCCCGGCGGCGATACCGGCCACCATCATCCCGACTACGCAGCCATGTTCCGCCGCGGCGTGGGCGGCACGCTGGCCGAGATCCGCGCCCGACGGGCCAAGACGACCGACCCCGATAAGATCATCTTCTACGATAGCTGCGAGATCGCCATGCAGGCGTTCGGCGAGTTCATCGCCGGCCTGGCCGATGATTGCGAGGGCATGGTCGAAGCCGACCCGACCCGCGCTGGGACGTGGACGCAGCTGGCGCAGATCTGCCGCAACATCTCGTCGGAGCCCCCGAAGACGTTCCACGAGGCCATCCAGCTTATGAACCTGATCATGCTGGCCGGCTGGTTTGCCGAAGACCACAGCCAATGCAACTACGGCCGTATGGACCAGACCCTCCGGGCGTTCTACGAGGCCGATTTGGCGGCCGGCACGCTCACCCAGCGCGGGGCGTTCGACCTGATCTGCTGCCTGTACATCCAGCAGAACCGCATGCACTGGCCGGGCGGGGCTGTGGGCGTGATCGTCGGCGGCATCGACGCCAACGGCGAGAATGTCACCAACGACCTGACCTACCTGTGCCTGATGGCCCGGCTGGCCACCCACCTGGTGTATCCGACGGTGGGCGTGGCCTGGCACCCCGGCACACCGGGCGAGCTGATGGACTTCTCGGTGAAGATGCTGGCCACCGGCATCGGCTGCCCGGCGTTGTTCAACGATCCGGTCATCTCGGCGGGCCTGCGGGCCCACGGCGTCAGCGAGGCGGATTCGCACTACTTTATGAACTCCACCTGCGTGGAGATCAAGGTGGCCGGCGCCTCCAACATCTGGGTGGCCTGTCCGTACTTCAACTGCACCCAGCCACTGCTGGAGGCGATGGCCGGCGAGGCGGACGGCACGCTCACACCGGCTGCCGACTTCGACGAGCTGCTCGAGCGTGTCAAAATCGGCCTGGCCAAGCGGCCCGCCGACGCCGCCAAGTGGTGCAACAACGTATGGGACCAGCGCACTCGCACCGGCCTTCAGCCGTTCGCCGACTGCATGATTTCCGACTGCCTCGAGCGCGGGCTGGATATCGACCACGGCGGCGCCCGCTACCACTGGGTGGAGCATTCGTGGGTGGGGCTGGCGAACCTCGTCGATTCGCTCACAGCCGTCCGCCACTTCGTGTACGACACCGGGCGGATGACGCTGGTGGAGTTCTATGCCATCCTGCAGGCCAATTACGAAGGCCACGAGGCGCTGAAGCGCGAGATCGAAACCGCCTTGCCCAAGTACGGCACCGACACAACCGAGGTGGACGAGCTGGCCCGCAGCATCGCCCACTTCCTGATGGATACGACCGAGACCAACGAGATCGGCGGCCACCGGTACGTGCCGGGGTTCTTCTGTTGGATCATGCACAATGTGCTGGGCAGCGAGACGATGGCCACGCCCGACGGACGCCTGGCCGGCTGGCCGATGGCCGATGGGGCCGGCCCCGCCCAGGGCCGCGAGGCAAACGGTCCAACAGCCGCGATCCTGTCCGCTACCTGCTGGGAGCACGAGCGGGCGCTGGGGGGGTTGGTATTCAACGCCAAGTTCACCCGCGCCTTCATGGCCGCCCCGGAGAATCGAGCCGCCCTCCGCTCGATGTGCGAGACCTACCTCCGCCGCGGCGGATTCGAGATTCAGCTCAACGTCGTCGACAACGCCGACCTCCGTGCCGCCCAGGAACACCCCGACGAGTACCGCGACCTGGTCGTCCGAGTGGCAGGCTACTCCGACTACTTCGTGAACCTCGCCGAGAACATCCAGAACGAGGTCATCGCACGGTCGGAGTTCAGTGTGGTGTAGTTGGCATCTATGAATCTGCCTATCGTAAAGGGGCAAACAATGAAACAGCTTCTTGTAGTAATCATGCTCATCGCAGTAGGCTGCTTGCCGTCGTGCAAGAAGGGCTCGCCCGTCCTTCCAGCGGGATGGGAAGGCGGCCCGCTGGATAATCGACGACGCCCTCGATGCCTTCGGCGTCGTAAACGCCGTGAAGCGTGAAGATATTGTCTAATCCTGCCCCATCCAATTGGAGGGATAAGCGGAGTGCCTCCGGTGGCGAGGACCAGCTTGTCACAGTCCAGCCAGGACTCGTCGTCGGCGACGTTTCTGACCCACACGCGCTTGGCGGTGCGGTCAGTTTCCGTCGCGTCAGTTCGGTTCATCACGTGCACATTCTTGACCTTCTGGAAGAATACCAGATCGCCAGCGACACCCACCGGCGTGCTCATAAGCCCAGATTGTTCTTTGACAACACCGGGGACTTAGTTAGGCAGTCCACACCCCGCGTAAGATAGGAGCTCCCCCCTTCTCGACCGTGGTCACCTCTGCATCGGGCATAAGGCGGATGATTCTCGAGGGTACCTTCGGATCGGCGGCAACACCACCGATAATGACGCCTTCCACGGAATCATTTATTGGCTTACCCTTGATCTAGGAGACAGTACGACCCGTTTTACTGAATCTCAAAGCCACTTCCGCAACGCGGCGGCCGAGATTCCGGGCGGTTTCCAGGCCGGCTTCATCTGTTTCGATGCCGCCTTCACCTCCGCTGTACAACGCTGCCCCGAAATGTCCGCTGGGTCGGCCATCTCCGACGCAGATCATGTCATGACACAGCATGACGGCGCGAACGCTCTGGAGTGTCAATTCCTGCCCGCCGTGACGAACACCGCCGACAGCTAATACGCCGCCAACCTTATCGCGGAGCCGCCAACCGTTTCGTCGTAAAACCACGCAACGATCCAGAAACGCCTTGCACTGGCCGGTCATGGACCCGAAATACACCGGCGTGCCTATGATGACGGCTACTACGTCCTTGTCGGCCAGGACAGGAATCAACTCGCCAAAGTCATCGTCGATGCCGCAAATCAGATCCTGCTTGCAGATATTGCACGCAATGCAGGGACCTATTCTCTTGTCTGCCAGTTCGATAAGTGCCGTGTCAATTCTTTCGTCCACTTCGCGCGCCGCAGCGAGACACACCTCCATGGCCTTGAAGGTCGTTTGGCCCTTCCGCGGACTGCAACAAATGCCCAGAATTTTCATGTTTCAGCGATCTTCTGATGTATATGGGTTAGTTCGCTGCTTAGCCTTGTAATATGACTTGCCGTCTACGAGTTGTTGCTCAAGCAACTTCCGGCTGGTCAACTCCTCGACATACTTGACGACTTCATTTCGGTGCATGCCAAGTCCATCGGCGATGTCTTCTATTGAGCATGGGCGCCTTCGCAGCAGATCCATAACGCTGTCGCTCCCTGCGGCGAACTCGCGATGTTGGTGTGCGTCTCGAAAATCGGCGACCACCTCGGCGGGTGGATTGAACATGGCTACCAACTCATTCAAGCGCGGCCGCTGAACGGCAGTAGCATACTCCTCGGCGGTCGGGCGAGTGGCCGTATTGAGCTGGGTCAGATCTGGTTTGATTAGCCTCACACAGTCAGCCAGCTTTTCCACTTCAGCGGTGATTGCGTTATGCCCTGCCAGCAAGAAGACCTCCAGGCAGTACTGACCTTGGAATTCGCGGCGGAAGTCAATTAGCCCTTCCAGCATCTTTTCGAAAGAAATGTCTTCATGTGGGCGATTGACAACTCGGAACATCGCTTCGTCCCCTGCATCCAGCGACGGGATGACGAGGTCAGCATTCATTAACTGCCCGCGAACCGTCTGGTCCCAGAGCAATGATCCGTTCGTCAGCACCGCGACAGGCACATTGGTCATGGCCTTGATATGATCGATCAATTCGCCCATTCGCGAATACAGGGATGGCTCACCAGACCCGCTGAGTGTGATGTAGTCCGGCCGCGTAGAGAGCTTGGATTGAAGCTCATTGATAACATCTTCAAGCGGAACGTACTCTTTTCGCTCGGTCGTCTTGCAGGTCGTACGCCCAAGCTGGCAGTAGATACAGTCATAACTGCACGTCTTAAATGGTACCGGATCGATGCCAAGCGACCGACCAAGCCGGCGTGACGGTACGGGGCCAAACACATAGTTGCTTTCAGGCGTCTTCATTATCAATATGCGAGTCGTTTCAGTTCACGTGGGGATTATTCATCGCACGGCGGTATGTCACATGGAGTATCTCGTCCACAACATGGCCTGTCCCGACTACACCGAGTACCGGGCCCGCCTGGATTAGAGGCGAGTGAACCGGAGCCTTTGAGAATGACGGCTGCTCCTGTTCCGATCAGCCGCCGGACCGGGCCACCGCAATCGGAACATACCTTCAGGGGCTTATCCTTGATGTTTTGGAACCGTTCAAACCGAAGTCCGCAGACCTGACATTCATATTCGTATGTGGGCATTGCTAGCTCTCTCCTGAACAAATTGTTTTGCTTGATGATACGGCATGCCGAAGACCTGCCTGTCATCCGCTATTCGGCCATACTCACGAGATTCGGGGCACCCAAGAGATAAACGCGGTCTTTGAAGCTTGAATGCCTTTACCGCCACGTTGCCGCAGATGGCTATGAAAGTGGAAAGCGATACATCCAGGTCTGCCCCATTCACTTCCTGCCACTGGCGGACCAGCAGCATGGCAGCTTTGGGGGGCGGGTAGGATATGACCACGTCCGGGCGGCCTACCCTCCCGAGCGTAATGGCGGTTATCGGTTTGTCCAATCGGGGTATTGGTATGATAACTTGGGACGCCAGACCTACCGGTATGCCGGTTTTCTCGGATATCTTATGCGCGAATTCGTCGTCATCGCTTGAATTCAAGCCCAGTGCCCGACAGGCGCCCGGGCAACGGATCAACTTCCCCGGAAGAATAATTGTTCCGGTAAAGGACTTGGAAATGGCCTCGCACAGGCGCATCGGTCCGTCGGCTGGATTGCTATCGGGAACGGTCTCAAAATGAAACGAGATGCCTGTCCATACTTCGCCGGTGAGTTCTTCCAGAAACCGCAGTGTTTTCATCTGTTACAACCTTTCGAACTCCATGGTTGTGCCAACGCTGCAGGTATGGCATCGGTCTGGAAACGCTGTCCAAAGCTTCATCATCGCTATCATGCCGGTGCAATGGTTGGGAGCCAAATAATCCACTCCAACCTTCCGGATATCTTCAATTGTCCGATCGATTCGCTCCAAAGAAGCGTTGATGAGGTGCATACCACCTATCACGGCGTGGATCGGTCTGTTGTCCGTAAGCTGCTGTATATATCGCAGCGTGTTGATCACACCGGCATGTGCGCAACCGAGGATCACAACTGTCCCAGCAGCGGATTCAAAAAACATCGCTTGGTCGTCCATCAACGCATCCGGCTTCTGGCACCCCTCATCCAGGAAGAACGGCCCGCCGGTGTCTTCAAAATCGGTCGTGCGGGGGATTTCTCCCGTAACGAACAGACCTTCGCAAATCTCTTTGGGCTGGGTTATCCAGACCATCTCGCTGGTTTGTTCCTGAATGCTGTTTTCATCCAGTGACGGAATCCCTATAGAGTGGGCTGTTCCATCATCCTTCCGGATGTATTTCTTTCGGAAGGCCCCTGGATGAGCAAAGACTCTGGCCTGTAGGGCGGCATTGAGAGCTTGGGTAAGTCCCCCCGTGTGGTCGCAGTGGCCGTGACTGAGAACAATGACATTTGCGGACCCTAGGGGAATCTCCAAGTGCCGGGCGTTGTGTTCTAGCGCCATGCCTTGGCCGGTGTCGAAGATCGCTTGCTTGGAGCCCGCTTCCACCCAAAGTGCCAAGCCGTGCTCGCCAAGCAGGCCGCGACCGCCGGCGGTGTTCTCAACCAATACCGTTATTCGCACTGAGTGACTCACGGCAGGCTCATCCTTCCTTTGTCAGTTGCGGTTGATCGATGAACTTCGCGGTCGCTGTCGCCCTGACTTGGCCGTTCTGGAGCAATTCAGCCTCCATGAGATATAACGGCGGTGAGTAACGCTTAATCAACCCACGTACAACTGCGACATGATCGACGACAACTGGATGGCGATATCGCACCTTGAGTTCAGCGGTAAAACCCGCATGGCCGTGTGCGAAGATGCAATGGGCCATCGCACCATCAAGCAAGGCCGAAATCACGCCGCCGTGCAAACTACCGGGATATCCCTCGAATGCCTTGCCGCAGTCGAAGGACGTCTGTACGCTGCCGTCGGCCAGCAATACGAACTGCAAGTGCAAACCACGATCATTGGAAGGACCACACACTACACAATTCTCGTGAATTCGCGGGTTCATCGTGACGCAAGGGTTTTGGACAGGCTCAGTGGTCACAGATATTGTCTCCGGTTTCGAGCGTTCCACTCAGGTATGCGGCGGCAAGTTGCTCAGGTGTGTCGGCCGGTGCGCCCACGACAACGGCAATGCTGTTTTGCGCAAACAGCTGTTGGGCTCGCATGCCCATCCCGCCAGCTATGATTACGTTGGCGCCTTGCTCGCGCAGCCAGCGAGGAAGCACACCCGGTTCATGGGCAGGCGGAGTGAGCAGTGTTGTTTCACCTACCTTCTTCGTGATTTCATCCGCTTCCACGAGGGCAAACTGCTCGCAGTGTCCGAAGTGCATGGATAGACGCCCATCTGCCAAGGGAATTGCAATCTTCATACGATGATTCTCCTTACGTTTGTTTTCCGTCTTGCTACTACTGGCGTCTTCCTCAGACGCCAGAAGACTTTTCGCAACGCACGCTAAAGCTTGGGCGGCTGGGGAACCTGCCGGTGTTTCGGCGAACGGCGTTCCGGCGTCTCCGGAAATGACAACCTGTGGATCGATCGGAATCTGTCCGAGCAGTGGAAGGTCCAACTCCTCAGCCAGCGCCTTACCGCCCCCGGCCTTGAAAAGATCCGACCTCTGGCCGCATTTCGGACAGATGTATCCGCTCATGTTTTCCACTATTCCCAGAATCGGCAGTGACAGCGCGTTACAGAATGACACGCATCGCCGAACGTCCGAAATCGACAGGTCCTGAGGTGTGGTGACAACTACCGCCCCGGCTGGGCTGCCAACCAGTTGGGCTATCGACAACGGCTCATCGCCGGTTCCGGGTGGGGAATCGACCACCAGGTAGTCCAGCCGGCCCCACGCGACGTCCTTGAGGAATTGGCGGATTATGCCATATTTTCGTGGGCCGCGCCATATGACCGGATCGTCGAGCTTGTCCAGAAGAAGCCCGATAGACATGACAGACAGATTATCGTTCACATGTATCGGCAGTATCTCCCGCGGGGTGATCTCAACCTTTTGGCCTTCCAGCCCCAGCAGCTTGGGGATGCTCGGGCCGTGAACGTCGATGTCAAGCAACCCGACTTTCTTGCCGACACGTGCAAATGCCACTGCCAGGCTGGCAGCCACCGTGCTCTTGCCCACGCCGCCTTTGCCGGAAAGTACGAGCAGCTTGTGGCCGATGTCTCGCATTCTCCTCTGGAGCACCAGCTCTTCTAGTTTACGCTCGGTTTCATCCGGCGTCTGATTACACATCTGTTCCTGCTGATCGCTCATGTGTGCCGTCATCCCTTATTCTCAGTCGCCTCCGCACACGGGATGCAGAGCAGCGATCCGTCTACGGTCCGAGTTCGGGTTTCCATTACCATTTCGCCACAAAGCTCACATATGGCGCTTACGTAAATTCGCGCGGTTTCGGGTAGCGTTACAGTCTCCTGGCGAATCGAAAAAAGCTCATCCGCCGGTTGTTGGAGCATGTATTGGATCTCCAGATCACGTCGCTGCTGCGGACCGGCCGGTGCCTGTTCGACGTTCGGCTCCCTCTTGTCCTTAAGGCTTACACGGACCGCTCGTCCGGAAGGTCTCACGGCAAAGGTGAAGACCATTTTCCCGTAGTCGCGCAGGAACAGGTTGCCCTTGCCGGTCGTGCAGCCAGTCAGTACCTGAACGGCATCCACGGCACAAGAATCGTTCTCGACGATCGCAATCAGTTCTTCATCCTCCGAGCGCTCAGCGCCTATGCGTTCCATTCCGAGCTCAGAGGCAAGGTAGCCCATGACCAGCCCGGGGCACAGATGTCCATGGAACTCAATCGCCTTTGCCAAACCTGCGGGAATCGCGTGTTGGAAAGTCGCCATTTCCTGCTTGTCCTTTCTCCGCGTTCAGTCGTGCTCGCACATTGGACCACAGCTCTTTAATCTCGCTGACAATTCCGTCCGAGGCATATTCTACGACGGACAGCCTCTTGATCTGTGCCTCGGTTACAGCATGGTCGTAGCGGACCCTCCCAGACACCTTCAGATCATGTTGAAAAGCCTGCGTCTCAATCTGCGAAGCAATGTCCGGGTTCAAATCCCACTTGTTGATGCATACAAGTGTTACGATGCCAAAGTGCTTTGTCAGGTCCGCCACGCGTTGAAGATCGTGCAATCCGCTGAGAGTCGGTTCGGTCACCACAAGCACCAGGTCCGCCCCGGCGATAGAGGCGATTACCGGACAGCCGATTCCTGGCGACCCGTCAATGAGAATGAGATCCAGCTTACGGTTCTCTGCGACTCTCTTTGCCTCTGTGCGAACTAGGCTGACGAGTTTGCCGGAGTTCTCCTCGGCCACGCCAAGGGCGGCGTGAACCATCGGCCCGCAACGGGTATCGGAGATGAACCATTCGCCATTGACTACCGGTGCAAACTTGATGGCGTTTTCCTCGCAGAACCAGGCACAGACCCCACAGCCCTCGCAGCCTATCGGATCAATGCGATAGGTTTTTGCGACCTTCCCGTTGCCCGGCCCGTCGAAGTAGATCGCATCGAAGCGGCATATCTCTTCGCATTTCCCGCAGGCTGTGCAGTGGCCGGACTGGATCCGCGCACGCGACCCGCCGGAAAACTTCCCCCGTTCGACGATCTTGGGATCGAGAACCAGGTGCAGGTCGGCTGCGTCCACGTCACAGTCGGCCAAGACGGCCTTTTCTGCCAGTGCAGCGAACGAGGCGACAATAGACGTCTTTCCCGTCCCGCCCTTGCCGCTGATGACAACCAGTTCTTTCATGTCAACTTACTCTCGATTCAATCTTCCCAAGAAGAGATTCAAATACTTGCCGGTACTTGGGTAAGACCTCGCAGATCATTTCCCCCCGCGAGTATGCCTCGGCAATACTACGGTCGTCGGGAATCTCGGCAAGGATACCGATGCCCTTTCTTTGGCAATAAAGGAGAGTCTCTCGATCGCCCAAGTCGTAGCGATTGATGACGACGCCGAAGGGCAGCTTCAATTCGCGGATCATTTCGACGGCCAGTTTCAGGTCATTGAGGCCGAACGGCGTCGGCTCGGTCACCAAGAGCACGAAGTCGCAGCCCCGGACGCTTTCGATTACCGGGCAACTCGTCCCCGGCGGTGCATCCACGATCATGACATCTGCCAAAGGAGTGGCCGTCTTCACGGCCTTGATAACCGGCGGACTTATGGCCTGCCCGACGTTAAGCAGCCCATGGACAAAGCCGATTGGCCCGGCCGATCCGACTTGGACTTTCCCTGTCTCGTGCAACACTTCGGTAATAGCCTCGGCCGGGCAGACCAGCGAGCATCCTCCACAACCATGGCAAAGCTCGGGGAAGATCAGGACAGTCTCCCCTGCCGAGACGATTGCGCTGTACTGACAGATCTCCCCGCATTGGCCGCAATGCGTGCACTTGGATTCGTCTACTTTCGGAATCAGCGTCCCCACAGGCGCAGTGCTGTCAAACTGCGGTTTAAGAAAGATGTGGCCGTTGGGTTCCTCCACATCGCAGTCAACGTACGCGACGCTCCGGCCGTTGCACGAAGCAACATACGCCATATTTGTGGCCACGGTCGTCTTGCCTGTGCCACCTTTGCCACTTGCTACGGCTATTTTCATTCTGGATCGTTCTCTCCCAAGGAGGGCCTATGGAAAATCTCTGGAAACCATCGCGGCGGCGAAACCAGCGCCGCTATGGTCCCGCCGCCGGCGAATTCCGCACTGGCGGCTCCACCACCACATCTCGGCTGGCCGCAAAATGGGCAGACGGAGACCGACCCCAGCAAGGTCAACATGCCTGCCCAACACCCGAGGAAGCATAGAATCGGCTTTGCCCAACCCAACCAATTGCGCTTGTTCTGGGTCTCGTTCACTTTGGATGTGGACGCTTTCAGAAGGCTGTTCCTTCGAAAAAAGTAGTGGAAACACGATATCGCTCGTACAACAAGGAACCTACTTTGCCAGAAACAGGAAAACGGGCGTGAGAAGCATCGTCGGTATATCGAGGCTACTTCCCAACGCCATGGTCATATCAAACAAGGATGCCAAGGTGCTTATCAGCACATGTCCGGCGTGCGGGAATTTCGTTTTCGGCCAAAACCATGCCATGGCAATTCCAGCCAACGCCAGAGGGTTAACGAGCTATCATTTTTCTATGAAGGCAAGACGCATCCCCTTTCGTGGCAGCCCGACCAGCCATTCGCCAAGAAAGGGAATTATCGAATCGCTCAACGTGGCAATTCCAATCGATCCCACGTAGCCGATTATGACCTTTGACCAAAGCTTGCGCTTCCCATGCAGCCTATGCATCCCTGTCGTGACCAGCACACTGAGCAAAACGTGAAGCGGATGCAGTACCCAGAACAGTGCCTCAGAGGCGGCGCGTGGCACTTTCGCATAGACAATCACAGCCATGATGGCAATGCCCGTCAAAGCCCCGAAGACCGTAGAAGGTGCATGGGCCTTTAGCTCTCTGCAAATATGTTTCATCCCTTTGCAAGCTCCTTGCATCTGTCCATCCGCGGATGGGAATCCGAGAGATTCTGCCGGTACAGGGTCTGGACGCGGCTGTACTGCCTCGGCCAGCACTACAGTAATTTTCGCGGAGTGCTTCCTTGCCTATTCTGGCTTTTCAGACGCCTCTAGTTCTTCGATGCGCTTCCGAATGTCCTCGAGGGCATCGACCAGATATTCCGCCTGGCCTTTCAGCGTATCCAGTTCCCGTTCCTTGGTCACAGCCGGGTTAAAGGGTGCGGCGTAGGCGTAGGGCACGCCAAAGGCAGGAGCACCCATGGCTCCTCGCTGCCAGCCGGGCAGGCCGGTGGCGTAAAACCAATGTCGCCGACCTCTCCCGCCGCCGCGTCCGCGACCCCAGCCCCCGTAACCCCATCCTGGAACCGGGTTCATATATCCGGGAACCGCATATCCTGCGCAGTAGCCTGCTGCGCGTCCTGTCATCGGGCCCATTCCCATTGGACCTGTTCCATCTCCACGTGGCATCGTAATTCTCCTTGAGTCTAATAGTTAACCTCTAGTCATCATCGTTCCACATTTTGGGCAAGCCTGTTGATTACATGGCTGCCCGACGACATGGGGAACCTTGTGCCCGCAACTGGGGCAGATACAATTCCCGCCCGGCCCTGCGGCAAGCGGCCCACCCATTCGTCCACGCCCACGTCCTCGCTGGGCGCCCTGAGGGCCTCTCCCGCCACCTTGCCGTGGACCTGTTCCGTCACCTCTTGGCATAGTTGTCACCACCTTCCATCACTGTCATTGTGGACCGCCGCAAGATCAGGCTGCCTACCGGACAGCCCAGATCCCTGGCCATTACGGGGCGCTTGGCCTTCAGAATGAAAAAAGACGTCTATGTTCACATCGCTTGGCGTTTCGTAGTTGCCTTGACCCTTGGCGATAACCAGATCCACCTCATCGAAACACCGTCGAAAAGCCTGGCTGCAATCATCGAGAATCGTGCCAGGCCCGTCCGAGCCACTGTCGATGACCTCCACTGGTTCGAGCAGCCTCACAGCTTCGGCATCTTCAATAGTGGCATCGTTTATGACGGGAGAACCTTTGACTGCGACGGTTACTTTCTTCCAGGGAATCTGCTCTATCAGCAACCGGTCGAAGACAACTTCGCCGGCGTTGTCGGCGAGGTAGAGGACGCTCGTCGCGATCGAAGTCGTTTCGGTAAATGTCGCCACGTCCCCATCGAGCTGCACTTCGGCCGCATGGTCGATCGCCTCGCGCACTTCGTCGTCCCCGAGATGATTGTTCACAGCGAGATCGATCACATTGCCCGCAATCGCCAGGCGGGCGGCCGTAGCCAGTGGATCGGTTGAACGCTTTATGCGTCTCTTGAGTTCCGTATAGATGTCCAGCGCCAGGCGATTGAATCGATCCTTTGTGGCGCGATACGGGTCTCTTTTGCCTGTCAGCTCTCGAATCAACCGATGGCTGCGCTGCGCTATTGCCGGCGGCGACTGACGGAAGTCCAGCTCGCCCAGAACTTGCAATATCTCACCAAGCAACTGCTCGTGGATTGTCCTGTCGGGCGTTATCATCCGAACCGAATCCAACGACTGGCCAATGAAGCACGGAATGCAATCGAAGAAGGTTCTCATGTCGTTACTCTAGGCCCAATGTCCTTCGACATTCGCCTTACTGACACACTCAAGCTCACCGGCCTTGAACTTCTCCATGGCCTCGGCCACCGATCCAGCAGTGCTGGCATAAACCTTCACGCCGCCGGCCTGGAGTGTCGCAAACGCCTTTGGTCCGACATTTCCGGTAATCACGGCCTCGACGCCCAAATCGATAACGTTTCGCCCAGCTTGGATTCCCGCACCTTGAACGGCATTGAGGTTCTGAGAATTGTCATGCGAGGCGAAATCGCCCGTTTCGGTGTCCACAACAATGAAGCATTGTGCTCGCCCAAAACGCGGATCGACCGCACTGTTCATATCTTGACCCTGTGATGTAATCGCCACTTTCATAGAATGTCTCCCTGTGTTCTGAATGTGCCTTGACCACCGTGGCGTCGATGACGGAACCTCCGGCATTGACCACGGCAGCCCGGCATCAAGAACGTTTTCTTCGCTAGTTGCCCGGACATGAAGGCCCGAAGCACATCTTCAACTGGCCCGCAACAGTGAGGTACTACACTCACGCCTCCAGAAACCAGCATCTGTTCCAAAGGCTGGGAGATTGCACCACAGATGAGCACGTTAACGCCCAGATCCGCTACTCGCGTCGCCCGGGCTGCAAGAGCCGTTTCCTTTATAATGGCCTCGCTACGACCGACCTCGGTTCCATTTTCGATATCGACCACCAGAATATCCCTGGCAACGTCAAAGACGGGGGATATCCACCCGTCCCACGTTGGTATTGCCGCTTTCATTTCATTAGAATAATATGCACATTTCGTGCCAAACCCAAAGCCAAACGGGGTTTTGCGGTCTAACATTTTTCACGGGCAGCAATTACAAGTCGGTTCGGCAGAGGGTGCGCGGCTGAGAGAGTCGCATTATGCAATTCGGCCGATAGCAACAGGCCCGCATAATGCAATACTACGTCTTTGGGCCCCGGCCATCACCAGATGGCAGCTCTATCCGAAGCATCTTTATCTTACGGAACAGCGTGCTGGGATTGATGCCTAACTCCTTGGCCGCGGCCTTGCGATTGCCACCATGTCGGCGGATAGCGTCGGCGATATGAATTGCCTCAAGAGACTTCAGGTCCAAGCCGGATTTAGCTATCTGAGATTTCGGCGTCGCCTCGGCGCGAAGCGACGGAGGAAGATGCTGGGCTTCAATCAACCCCCCGGAGCAAAGGACGAAGGCATGTTCCACAATGTTTTCTAATTCTCGGACGTTACCCGGAAAGTCGTGCTCCATAAGGATGGCCAGTACTCTCTCCGAAACGGCCGTCACGTCCTTGTTTTGACGTCGGTTCAACTTCCCGATAAAGTGCTCAACCAAAAGCGAAATGTCTTCTCGACGATCACGGAGTAATGGCAGCTCAAGCCGCACTACATTGATGCGGTAGAAAAGGTCCTCTCGGAATGAGCCTTTCCGCACCAACCTGGAAAGATTCTTGTTCGTGGCCGCAATGACGCGGACGTTTACTCCTACCGGCTCTACAGAACCCAGCGGCTCGAACACTCTTTCCTGCAAGACCCGAAGCAGCCGCGACTGCATGGCCGGCGATATGTCACCGATCTCATCCAGAAAGATAGTGCCACCGTCAGCAATGGTGAATCGGCCGGGTTTGTCCGTGCGAGCATCGGTGAATGCGCCAGCCTTGTAGCCGAACAATTCACTTTCCAGCAGCGTGTCTGGCAATGCTCCGCAATTGACGGCTACGAAAGGTTTATCTTGGCGCTGAGAGAGATTGTGTATGGCTCTGGCAAACAATTCCTTCCCCGTTCCGCTAGCGCCCTCGATTAGGACCGTGCTGTCGCTGTCGGCGATCTGGGGAAGGATGTCGAAAAGCAGCTGCATCGCATGGCTGCGACCAATGATGTCTGCGAACGTGTATTTATCGTGCAGTTCCTTGCGGAGTTCCTCGACGGTTGACAGGTCGCGGAACGTTTCCACTCCTCCGAGCACGTTGCCCTTGCGATCTTTGAGAATCCCTGTCGAAATGCTGATGGGAACCCGCTGTCCCTGAGCGTTGACAATGTAAATGGCCCTGTTAACGACGGACCGGCCGGAGTGTAACGTCTCCTTCAGGGCGCAAGCGGTCTCGCAAATGCTGGCTCGAAAGACATCACAGCACCTTTGGCCGACTGCATCAGCGGCGAGCACACCGGTGATCCGCTCGGCTGCTCGATTGAACGAAGTAATCCGCCAGTTCTCGTCAACGGTAAAGACACCGTCGGCGACGGAGTCCAGAATAACGTCGCGAGCGTCCGTTTCGCCGGCATCCGACATGAAGAGTATTATAGGGAACCAATAGGGCAAAAAGAAAGATTCTATATTGCAAAATGCGACCGATTTGAGCTCAGCAGCCTTGCGGATTGCAAGTCCTTCCGCCAACTGAAGATTTTTGGCTCAAAGGCTATAATTGCAGAAGGTACTTCTAATAGACATCCGCACATTACGAAGGATTGCGTAGCCCTGGCGGGGGCCACATAGGGGGAGATAGAGATAAAGTGTGTGTCGGACTTGTCGGGGGTTTCAGACGCCGAAACGACGTACCTCTTGTCACAGACGATTCTTAGTGCGTATCGGTCTGCTAGGCCCCGACACGGCCATTTGGCCCAGCGGAGGCCGGGCCGCCGAGAGGCGACGCGCGACCTGTCCTTGCATTCTGCTGGCGGCGGCCCAAAATGTCGGGCTACCGTAGATACTGGACTTACAGCGAGGGTGCAGGAGGCCTGATCGATGTGGACGAGGTGGGTTGATGGCGTTGCTGGTGTTGCTTCGGGAGGCGTGGTCGGCCCGGCGCGAGGCCCATATCCGATTCCTGAAGCTCCAGGTTGAAATTCTGCAGTCCCGGGCGCCGGGCAACCGGATCATTCCTGATCCCGTCGAAAGACGGAAACTGCTGAAGGCTGGGGCGGCGGCCGGCCATGCGGTGGAGCATATCTTGGGCGTCGTCAGCATCAAGACCTATCGTCGCTGGCTGCGCGAGCAGCGCGGCGAACGACAGCCGGGCAAGGTCGGGCTGGAGATAAAAAGCAAGGACCTGGAGTTACCTACAGGTCCTTATAGTGTGGTCCACGCCGCGTTCAGTGCATGCGGAACCCAAAATGCTGATTTATGCACGGGGAGATGAAAAAAACCTTCAGAGACTCGCGGTTAACGGTCGGGGGCGGCCGGATGGCCAGGCAGCAGGTCCTTGCATCCCAGCGGAGGTGGTCCAAAATGTCGGGCTGTTGCCATTTCTGGACTTACGTCTGTTGTGACGGAGGCGAGAACGATGCTGCCCAAGTGGTTGACGGCTCTGCTGGTGTTGCTTCATGAGGCGTGGTCGGCCCGCCGCGACGCCCATATCCGGTTCCTGAAGCTCCAGGTCGAGATGCTCAAGGAGAGGCTGCCTGGCAACCGGGTTATCCTGGACCCGGTCGAACGGCGGCGGCTGATGAAGATTGGGGCGGAGGTCGACCATGATGTCGAGGATACCCTCGGAATCGTCAGCATCAAGACCTATCGCCGCTGGCAGCGGGAAGAACGGGCAGGCCGCCAGCCTGGCAAGGTCGGCAGGCCGCGACTGACCAGATCTCTTCGCGAGTTGATCATCCGTCTAGCCAAGGAGAACGCGGGCTGGGGCGTTCGGCGAATCGTGGGCGAGCTCAAGAAGCTGGCGCTCAAGGCAGGCCGCAGCACAGTCCGCCGCGTCCTGGTGGACGAGAAGATCATGCCTGACCCGGATCGCCGCGCTCCTGCCGGAGTGCAGACGCCATGGCGGAAGTTCATCGCGATTCACATGAACGTGATGGTGGCCTGCGACTTCTTCTGCAAGACCGTCTGGACGCCGCTGGGCAGGCACGTGGCCTACGTTCTGACATTTGTCCACCTCGGCAGCCGGAAGGTCTTCGTGACGCCCAGCACGTTCAATCCGACGGACGAATGGATGCGCCAGCAGGCCCGCAACGCAAGCATGTGGGCCGAGGATGAAGGGATCGACGTCCGATTCCTCCTGCACGACCACGACAGCAAATTCACCCAGGGATTCGACGAGCACTTCCGCCGCGACGACGGTGGCCCAGTGCTCACGCCGATCGCCGCTCCCATCGCGAATTGCTACGCCGAATCGTGGATTGCCCACCTGAAGGCCGAGTGTCTGAACCTGCTGTTCTGCTTCAGCCTGCGGCAACTTGACCATGTCTGCCAGATCTACGCGGAGTACCACAACGAGTACCGCCCGCACCAGGCCTTGGGCAACCGGCCGCTGAACGCAAGCGAACCGCCGCCACATGAAGACCACGTCGAGCCAAGAACAGTCGGCCGACACCGGCTCTTGGGTGGGCTGCTGAACCACTACTACCGGCGAGCAGCGTAGATAGAAAGCTACGCTACCTATCTCAGAGCCAGAACCGAGATGCTTGCCGCAACGCCGTCGAGTGATGTGGCCTGATCACCCAGTTCGGCAGCGGCCTGGCTGGCGATCGGGTCGCCAGACGCGTTGGCCACGGTGTAGGTGTGATCGCTGAGGGTTTCGACCTTCTCGAAACCCGCGTCGTAGATCGCCTGCAAGTACTCGTCTCGCAGCAGCGCGCCGGCGATGCACGCGGCGTACAAGTCGGCATCATTGCGTGCCGATTCAGGCAATGGGCGATTCAGAACGATGTCGCTGACGATCATCCGCCCGCCGGGCTTGAGGACGCGGTAGACTTCGCGGAATACCTGCGGTTTGTCGGGAGACAGGTTGATCACGCAGTTGGAGATCACCACGTCCACGCTCGCGTCTTCGACCGGCAGGGCTTCGATATGCCCTTCGCGGAACTCCACATTAGCCAGGCCGGTCGTCGTGAAGAACTTGACGGCGTTCTTGCGGGCCAGAGCCAGCATCTCGGGCGTCATGTCCACACCGATGGCTCGACCGGCGTCTCCGACCTTCTGGGCCGCCAGGAACACGTCCTTGCCTGCGCCGCTGCCTAAGTCCAGCACCACATCCCCCTTGTTAATGTACCCGAAGGCCAGGGGATTGCCGCACGAGAGGCCCAGATCGGCCTCGGGCACCGGGTGGTCGGGCACGGTGTATGCCTTGTTGTCGCCGCAGCAGGAACTGCCCTCGCCGCAACAGGAGGACTGTTTGCGGGCTACGTCTGCGTAGGCCTTCTGAACAAGTTCGTGTGTCTTGTCTGCATCGGTTGGCATGCCTGTCTCCTGGTTACGGAACCATCGCGTCGGGCGGGGCATTCTCGACTCGGGCCTGAGAGGCCATTTCGGCATCGCCGCCGGAGAACCAGCCCCGCGTCCGCAGGCATATCTTCACGAGCATGAGCATGACGGGCACTTCGATGAGCACGCCCACTACCGTTGCCAAGGCGGCGCCGCTGGACAGGCCGAACAGGATTGTCGCGGTTGCGATGGCGACTTCGAAGTGGTTGCTCGCCCCGATCATGGCCGATGGGGCCGCGTCCTGATAGCTGAGCTTCAGCAGCTTCGCCAGACCGTAGCCCAGGCCGAAGATCAGCGTCGTCTGGATGAACAGTGGAATGGCGATCCAGAGGATCGTCAGCGGGTCGGTGAGGATCGTCTCGCCTTTGAAGCTGAACAGCAGCACCAACGTCGCCAGCAAGGCCACGATGGTGATCGGCGTCAAGACGTGCAGAAACTTCTGCTCGAACCACTCGCGGCCCTTGGCCTTGATGATCCATTTCCGGGAGATGAAGCCTGCTGCCAGCGGCAGGGCCACGTAGATCGCGATACTCAGCAGCAACGCCTGCCACGGCACGGGCAGCGAGCCAACTCCCAGCAGGAATCCGCCCAGTGGGCCGTAGAGCAGCAGCATGGTGAGCGAGTTGATGGCCACCATGACCAGCGTGTGGCCGTCGTTGCCCTTGGCGAGATAGCCCCAGACCAGCACCATCGCCGTGCAGGGGGCGATGCCCAGCAGGATGCACCCGGCCAGGTAGCTCCGCCACAGCGGCACCTGGAGCATCTTCACCCCCTCGTGCATGACCACCGTTCCGGCTCCGTGCGTTGCGCCCACGGGCATGTCGTGCATGCCCAGGGGCATCTTGACGTAATCGACCGCTTCGGGACCGATAAAGCCGTAGAACAGTGTGCCCAGGAACAGCATCGCGATGGCGTACATGGTGAAGGGCTTGATCGCCCAATTCACAAAGAGCGTCAGCCCGACCGGCTTGATGCTCTTGCCGGCTTGGACGACCTCGGCGAAGTCAATCTTCACCATGATCGGGTACATCATCAGGAACAGGCAGATGGCGATGGGGATCGACACCACCGGAGCGGAGTCCACGTAGATCGCCATGGCGTCCAGCGACTTGGCGAAGCCGGGCGCGAACTTGCCGAGGACGATGCCGCCGGCGATGCAGAGCAAGACCCACAGCGTCAGGTAACGTTCAAAGACGCTCAGGCCCTTGGGTTTCTTCGTGATGCATGCTTCGGTTGCCATGTCGCGTCAGCCTTTCCTGTTCAACGATTCCGGCAGCGTCTCGACGAACGCCCGAATCTCGTCCCGCACACGGCGGTAGCAGTTCAGGGCTTCTTCCTCGGTCTTGGCCTGTTGGGCCAGCTTGGGCGGATCGTCAAAGCCCACATGGACGACCTTCGCCTTACCGGGAAACATGGGGCAGGTTTCGTTAGCATGGCCACAGACAGTTACGACGTAGTCGAACGGCACATCCATTAGGTCGTTGACGTTCTTGGACCGATGGCCGGAAATGTCCACGCCCGCCTCGGCCATGACCTTGACGGCGTTGGGATTCAGGCCGTGCGTCTCAATGCCGGCCGAATACGCCTCGATGGGATCGCTTTTCAATGCCTTTGCCCAGCCTTCGGCCATCTGGCTTCGGCATGAATTGCCTGTGCAAAGGAACAGCACCTTAAGCTTGTCTGTCATTCCGGTTACTCCTTGCTCAGGCAAATGGTGATGTCTTTGGGCAGGGCTAGGCCCGCAGAGATCTGCAGGACCTTGAACAGGCCGACGGGGACGGCGCATCCTGCACAACAGCCGGTCAGGGCCTCTCGAACGGTTCGTAGGAGTACGCCTTCAGCGCCTAGCCCGATCTCCTGGTAGGCATCGATGTGCCCGTGCTCTTGCAACATCTGGCCGAGCTTGTCGATCTTCTCGCACGAGCTGTTCACCTCCAACGTCACGTTCTGTTGGTCGTCGCTTAAACCGTTCACATGCGTTACGTACCCGCAAACGCCCGCATCTATTTCTGCCTTCGCCATGGGGCTCTCCATCAATTCCTGTAATGAGCGCAAAGCTCGTCCCGGTTCATCTTTCGGATACGCTTGAGCTGCCTGGCGTCCTGGCGGACTTGATCATCCCCGGCCAGGCAGTCCTGCACCATTCGCAACGCTGCTTCCGCGCAGGATGATTCGGGTCTGTCCGCCAAACGGTAGTAAATCCAACGGCCATCCTTACGCGTTTCGACCAGGCTGGCCTGATGCAATACGGCCATGTGTTTGGACACCGTCGACGGCGCCAGCTTCAGCAGGTCAATGATTTGACAGACGCACAACTCGCCGCCGGCCAAGGCCATCAGGGCCCGGACGCGGTTCTCGTCGGACAACGCCTTGGTGATCGTCAGGAAGTCACGCATGCCTGTCTCCTATACTTCGCCATATAACGAAGTATAGGATAGTGTCTCACGGCGTTCAAGTGTGTCTTGAGATTCTCGCCAGAGGTCACGGGGCTGAGTAGATCAAGTACAGCCCACCCAGCAAGACCAGGACGCCGCAGATTCGTTTGAGGATGACCGCGCCTTTGGATTGCTCGTTCCAGTTCAGGTACTTCTGGACCAGTTCCGTGCTCGTACCGGCCAGGACGATGACAGAACAGTGGCCCAATCCATAGACGGCCAGAAGTAGTATCCCGTACGCCAGGTGTGACGCGGCCAGTTTGAACGTCACGCCCAGCATCGGGGCCATGTAGGCGAAGGTGCAGGGCCCCAGGGCGATCCCGAAGATCAGGCCGAGGAGAAGGGCCGCCAACAGGCCCTTTCGCTTCATGCCGACTTTGCCCGGACCGGACCATGGCATGGGGATCACGTCCAACAAGTGCAGGCCGACGGCGAAGAAGACAACGGCAACGACATAGTTCCCGTATCGGCCTATGTCGCCCATCATCCGTCCGGCGGCGGCCGTGATCATGCCAATCGCGGCGATGGTGATGAGAATCCCGACGGAGAACAGTGTCGAGATGACCAAGGCCCGCTTCGTCGAGATTCGGCCCTGCTCGTCGATGAAGCCGACGATCAGCGGGATGCTGGCCAGGTGGCATGGACTGAGCACGATGCTCAGGACTCCCCAGACGAACGCGGCCCCCAGCGCGATGGCCGGAGTGCCTTCGACGGCCCGAGTCAGTGACGAGAATAGCTCTTCCATTGATTCTCACTCCGTCGTTTCGGGCGAAAGCGAGACGCCAAGCTCGGCCCATTTGGCGAGGATGTCTTCCTTGGAAAGAAAACCCTCGTGCCGCCAGAGCTCGTTCCCGTCAGCGTCATAGAAGATCTGCGTCGGAATGATCTGAACGCCGTACTGCCGGCCGATACTCGGGTCCTGTCGGACATCGTAGAATTCCACCTGGAGTCGCCCGGCATATTCGTTCTTAAGCTCCTCCAGGATCGGCGCCATCATCATGCACGGCTTGCACCGATCGGCCCCCAGATCGACCAGGCGAGGAAGAGGCCGTGAAGATTCCGTCGCTGTTGATGCTGGTCCGGTGGCGTCTTCGCGGGATCCGGCCGGTTCGTTTTCACGGGATTTCATGGCCAGGACAATTCCTACCGCTGCAACCAATACCACGACGACTCCGATTTTCATCACCTTGTTCATGATGGACACTCCCTGCTGTTTGCGCACCGAACCGATGCACTTGATCAATACGAATAGACCGATGATGATGGCCAATGAAGGCAGGAGACTGATCCCGCCGCTTCCGTCGCCGCCCCCTCCGCTGCACGGACACTGGCCTATCAGTTCAGTCACTTTAGAAAGTCCTGAATGGCTTCAGGATCGGGAACCTTCCCAACCACTTTCACCTCGCCATCTACGGCCAGGGCCGGCGTCACCATCACGCCGAACTCCATGATCTCATTGATGTCCGTCACCTTAACCAGTTCATACTCAATGCCCATCGCTTTGGCGGCCGCTTCGGTGTTGGCGGCCAGCTTCTGGCACTTAGAGCATCCGGTTCCAAGTACTTGCAGCTTCTTCATGATCGATACACTCCTATTCCTGATTTGACAGTACTTCTTTCGCTTTGGCGACTACCTTGTCAACCTGCTCCTGCGTGCAGCGGATGCCCTTGACCTTCTCGATGCCCAGGTCGGTGACCTTGATCTGTCGGTAGTTGGTCAGGCCCTGCCGGTCGAAGATATTCTTGGCGCAGTCCATTGGGCAGCCGTCAACGACCAGGTTCAGGTCGGCATCGCGGGCGGTCTGGACCATGCCCTGGATGTCCGCGCCCAGCCCAGCCAGGCAGAACATCGTGCCGCAGCCGCCGAACATCAGTTCGCGGGCGGCCTTGTCCGAAATCTCCGCGACGTTCGCCCCGCCGCTGCACGCGTAAAGAAGCACAATCTTGTCGCCGCTGCCGCCGCAGCAGGACCTGGCGGCGTCGTTCGACTTGGGGGTTCCACAGCAATCGCTCATTTAGGTTCTCCTAGAAGAAGGTCCCAAAGACCATGCCGGAGATCGTGGCCATCACGACAACCAGCGAACAGAAGACGACGGTCTTCTGCGTGCCCATGATGCTGCGGATGACCAGCATGTTGGGCAGGCTCAAGGCCGGGCCGGCCAGCAGCAGCGCCAAGGCCGGACCTTTGCCCATGCCCGCACCGATCAGCCCCTGAAGGATCGGCACCTCCGTCAATGTAGCGAAGTACATGAAGGACCCGAAAATGGCCGCGAAGAAGTTCGTCCACACCGGCCAGACGCCGCGCAAGACGCTCTCGAAGCCTCCGCCACCCCAGCCGGTGATGGCCAGCATGGCATCGGGGCTGTCGCCGACAAGCATCTCCACGTACTTGCTCGGAATCAGGCCCGGGTGCCCCGGTCGACCCAGCAGGAAACCTGCGATCAGCACGCCGAAGAACAGCAGCGGCAGGATTTGCTTGGCGAAGGTCCACGTGGCGCTGAACCATTCCTCGCCCTCGCCCTTGCTGGTCTCGAGGACCACCGACAGGCCGACCACAGCAGCAGAGAACGGCAGCAGGACCCACAGGCCCTGCGTCGGCAATGCGAGGGCCAGAATGGCCGGGGGAATGGCCGCCAGAATCACCTTCCACCAAGCAACGCTGAACCAGAAGATCAACACCAAGGCGAAGCCGACCCCGAAGACGGAGGTAACCAGCCACTTGTTCTGCCACACCTCTGACCAGAAGCCGGGGGCCGGTTGACGGTTCCCTAGAAAACGCTCTGCCGGAACTTCCAGGTCCTGCGAGCCGTCTACCGATGCGCCTTCTGGCCTCAAGGTGTAGGTCGCCTCCGGTTGATGCGGATCGAACGGGGCCTCGGCAATGTCCACGCGAACAGTCTCACCGCCCGGGGTCTGGTAGTCCCATGTGCCGGGCGCGCCCCAGTTGGCGAAGACCAAGATGCCAACCATCACGAAAAAGAACATCGCGTTCTTCCACAGCGGCCGCGAGACCTCCGGTTCGGGCATGCTGAGCTGGCCGTTGGCCTTCTCCAGCTCCTCCTTCCGGTAGATGAAGTGCATGATCAGGCCTATGATGACGCTAAAACCGATCGCGCCGACCGCCCGGGCGATACCAAGTTCCAGCCCGAGGATGCGGGCCGTGAGGATGATCGCGAGAACATTGATCGCCGGGCCGGAGTAGAGGAAGGCTGTCGCCGGCCCCAATCCCGCGCCCATCCGCCAGATGCCGGCAAAGAGCGGCAGCACGGTGCAGGAGCAGACCGCCAGGATCGACCCCGACACGCTGGCTACGCCGTAGGCCAGCACCTTGTTGGCCTTGGCCCCGAGATACTTCATCACGGATGCCTGGCTGACGAAGACGCCGATGGCCCCGGCGATGAAGAACGCCGGCACCAGACACAGCAGCACGTGTTCCCGCGCGTACCACTTTGCCAGGTGAAGGGCCTCCATGATGCCGCCGCCCAGCCGCTCCCAGCCGACCGGCAGCCAGAAGAACGTCAGGAATACCACCGTTATCCACAGCAGCTTCTTCCACTCGTGCTTCCAATCGATCATCCGGCTATCCGTTCTATGAGTGCGTTACGTTACACTCACGCACTGCGTCCAAAAAAAAGAGAGGTCCTTGTCAGAGGCTCCGAAGTACCTTGCTGGCCTCCTGGGCGTTCTCCCGCAGGACGCCTTCCACGCACTTCATAAGGCTCAGGAGGCAAGGCGTCCGCAAAGCGTACATCATCTTCAGCCCGTCCTTCCGCTGACTGACAATGCCGGCCTTGAGCAGAACGCCCAAGTGCCGCGAGACGTTGGACCGCTTGGCCCCCACGAACTCGGCGATATCGCAGACGCACTGCTCGCCGTCTTTCAGGAAGTCGATGACCGCCAGACGGATGGGGTGGCCGGCCGCCGCGATCACGTCAGCCTTCAGTTTGTATAGCTTTTGCATTTCTCGATCCATCTTCCACCTCGACTTCAACACTGTAACATGTTCTTGTAACGCAATTCAACCTGTTCTTTCGGCTCTCTTGTGTGACTGGGGCTGTTGGCCAAAGTAGATTTCCTCTTTCGCCGCCGTTCGACTTCGGACTGCCGGCGGTTACACCGACGTGGCCATGTTGCCCCTGTCCTACGCGATCCACTTCCTCCGGATGTTACGCAGGCTAACGGCGAAGAGCGCCGCACAGAACACAGCCAAGAGGACAAAGTCGAACGTCAGTGGCATGCTGCCAACGTGACGGACCGAGGTATGCAACACGTCGGCGCCATAGGTCAGCGGCAGGGCGTAAGACAGTGGCCGGAGCCACGCGGGGATCTGTTCGAGGGGGAAGAATAACCCGCACAGGAACAGCATTGGGAAACGAAAGAAGTTCGAGAAGGTTTGGGCCTCGAAGACCTCGCTGACTGACACGGCAATGAACAGGCCTAGAAACGTCGAACTTATGGCGATGAGAATTATGGCCGGAACAAGCGTTGCCCAGTTGATCACCCATATGTCCATGAGGAACGCAGCGAAGATGACCGGCACAAAGGCGTTGGCGATACCAAACAGGATCGCACCGCCAGTCTTGGCTACCATCAGCAGTTCCAGCGGAATCGGTGCGAGGAGCAGCCGCTCGAAGGACCGGCCCTTCTTCTCGAATGTCACCGTTACCGACAGGAGGCTCGTGGTGCCGAACAGCACCGACACGGCGATCACACCCGGGAGCAGCACGGGTACGCTGTCCAGCCCCGCGCCGGAGCGGACGAAGAACATCCCCGTCCATGCCAGGGGGAAGATCAGGCCCCAACTGATGTTCGGCGGCTTGAGGTAGTAGGCCCGGAAGTCCTTGGCCAGGATGTTCCAGAATGCGATCCACGCCTTCATGCCCCGCCTCCCTTCCCGGACTTGTCCTTCTCCTGCTTCATCGCACCCGCTTCGATGCCAGTGATCTCGACGAAGACATCTTCTAGCGACGGCTGAAGCTTGCGCGCCTCAGACACCTCCGCGCCGCGATCCTCCAGCAGCCGCACCAGCGGGCCGACGCGAACCGGCTCGGGCGACTCCACGCGGATTTGGCCATCGGCGACAGCCTGGCAACGAAGGCTTGGCCACTCGCCAACGATCACATCGCACAGGTCGGCCGCTGCATTGGAGACGGCGAATTGCACCACGTGACGGCCGTCCGTGCGGCGCATCAGCTCTTCGACCGTGTCGGTTCGCACGATCCGGCCTTGGACGATGAAGGCGATGCGCCCGCAAAGCCGCTGGGCCTCCTCGATGTAGTGCGTAGTCAGGAAGATCGTCGTGCCGCCGGCGTTGAGGTCGGCGATGAGCTGACGTATTTGGCGGGCGCTGGCCACGTCGATGCCCGTGGTGGGCTCGTCCATGAACAGGATGGGCGGGGAGTGGATGATCCCGGCGGCGATGGTGAGCTTTCGCTTCATGCCCCTCGAGTAGCCGGCGAACTTGCGTTTGGCTGCCTCGGCCAGTCCGAAGCGGCCCAGCAGCTCCTTGGCGCGGGCTTCGCGGTTCCGCCTGGCCATGCCGTACAGTGACCCGCAGAAGCTCAAATTGTCAAAGCCCGTCAGCTCGGGATAGAGGTTGCTCTCATCCGGCACGACGCCCATCAGGTGCTGGGCGGCTTTGGGATTGCGCGAGCAGTCGATTCCCGCGATGTGGATCGTACCCGCATCCGGCCGAGCCAGCCCCGTGAGCATATTGATGGTCGTGGTCTTGCCCGCGCCGTTGGGGCCGAGAAATCCGAACAGTTCCCCCTTGGACACGTCGAAATCGCCCCCCGCGACCGCCTGCACCTCGCCGAAGGATTTCTCTAGTTGACGTACGTGTATCATTGGCGGTTCCGTTTGTTCAAGTCTAGCGCAGGAATCCCGCGGCCAGCGCGGCAGCGACAATCACTGGCGCGGGCACTCTTCGGGAAGCAAGCAAGACAACGGTCATGGCAGTGACCGCAAGGTTGTCGAGATGCAGGCCACTAGCCTGCATGAGGATGACGGCAGCAATGGCGATCAATCCTCCGGCCACTGCGTTGATGCCGCGCAGGGAAATGCGCACGGCCCGAATCTGCTTGAGATTCTCCCAGACCGGGTAGACGAAGTAGATCAGGAGCAGTCCTGGCAGAAAGATGCCGACGCCGCCTATTACGGCCCCCAGGACCTGAAACGCTGTTGAGCTGCCTCGCGCGGCGAGTCCCCCCGCATAGGCTGCGAAGCTGAACATCGGACCGGGCAGTCCCTGCACCAAGCCGTAGCCGGTGAGAAATTCTTCGTTGGTCATGTAGGCCTGGCCATGAACCAGTTCGCTGTGCATGACCGGCACCACGACCTGTCCGCCGCCGAACACCAGGTATCCATAGCGGTAGAAGCTCTCGAAAATGTGGACTAGACGGTTGTCGGTGAACCCCGCTAAGGCGATGCCACCGAATGCCAGCAAGACAAAAACGACCAGGTAACGCCAGGGAGGTGTGACCCGAACCCGGTTCCAGACGTTCGTCTCGCGCGAGGTCACAACCCCGACCACGCCGCCAACCACCAGCACCAGCGGGAAGACCCACGGTGCACGGATGAAATAGGTGGTTACCGCGCCGAAAACCATGAGGATTGTGGTCGTGCTGTCCTTGACGACCTTTCGGCTGATACGGAACGCCGCCAGGATGATGAATCCGACCGCCATCGGGCCGACGTAGCGAAGAACGTCCGCCGAAATCCCCCGCCCGCCCAGGAATTGGTACAGGAACGACAGCACCGTCATGGCCGTCAGCACCGGCAAGGCCCACACCAGCATGGTCAGCAGCGCCAGCATAGGCCCGCCCGTACGATGCCCGATGGCCACAATCGTCTGGGTGCTGGTCGGGCCCGGCAGTATGCTGCACAGCGCGGTAAGCTCGACCAGGTCGGCTTCGTCAAGATACTTGCGGCGAACCACCATCTGGTCCATGAAGACGCCAAGATGTGCCTCAGGGCCGCCGTATGCACCCAGCGAACAAATGAATACATCCTTGAGGAACCTACTCCAGGAGACGTGCCGCTTTCCGCAAACAGGTTTGTCAAGTGCACAATTCAACGTCTGAATCCGTTCACACAGTGATTATTCTGTCGGAATCGCGGACGACCTCGTAGTGGTCCTTCAGCGTCGAGAGCGGGCAGATATCCGACCCCTTTGAGTTCCGCAATTTCAGGCAAGTCCCGCAGGCCAGAAATTCTCCACCGGCGTTTAGCACGCTCTGTGCTTCGCCCTTCACGTCGAACTTCGGGTCTTCGATCTGGTCGATTTCCACACCCTTGCCGGACAGAAGGACCCGCACCTGGTCGCCCTGCTCAAGGCTGTACAATGCGAAGCGCAGGGCGTTGAAAACCGTCTCCGGGTCTGTCTGCGTAATCACCATTCCAAGCTTCATGCCTTGCTCGTCCTTTCTTCTTTCGAGGCGTCTTCATTCCTCTTCGCATGGATGGCCAGCTACATCGCCATGGCACTGGCGAATCTGCTCCGGCGAGCAGTCGCTTGGCTTGCCCTGCAGGCGTTCGGGATGTTCGCAACCCGCCGCCTCGACACAGGAGTGGGCATCCACGTCGCCGTGACACTTGCGAATCTGCTCCGGCGAGCAATCTTCGGGCTTGCCGCTCAGCTTCTCCGGCTTCTGGCAGCCTTGCTTTTTATTGCAGCACATTTCGATGCTCCCTTCGTGTGTGTGCCGGCCTCCGATGTCGGGTCCAGCAGCCTGTCTATCTCCTCTCGCCATGCGGCGAGGGTGTCCTCGTTGAGGCGGTAATGGACGAAGTAGCCGCGTTTCTCGTCGATGACGAGTCCTGCCTCGCGCATGAGCCGCAGATGCTGAGACACCGCCCCCTGTGTCACCTTCAGCCGCGCCGCCAGGGCGTTGACGCACAACGCGCGGCCCTTTAGGAGATGAACGATCTGCACCCGTGTTTCCACAGACAGTATCTTCAGCAGTCCGGCGAGTTCCGTGAGGTCAGTCATTTTAGTGGACACTAATATTCTATACTAGGTGGGCGGACATCGCCAAATCCTTTTTCCGAGGCCTTTCGACACCGGCGTTATCGTGGCGCTATCGGGAATCATGATCGCCATCGGCACCATCGTGAACATGGATATCGTGATTTGCGAGAACATCCTGCGTCGGCTGGGTGTTGCCTCAGACGGACAACGGCGAGATGTAGGCGCCGCCCGCTCTCACCAACCGAAGCCCCTTGCCGATTCGAAGGAGGGCCGTCACCAAGAGGTCCCGTTCCGGGGCGGGACACCGGAGGTCGCACCCGGGTAGGATAGTAAGTCGATTAGGTACTTCCCTCAAGAGCACCTATTGATGGCGGCGGAACCAGTCACGTCCATAGGTAGAGTTAGTTTGCGCTGTCCGGTTTTTTCGCGGGTCCGGAGTGCCGCAGTGCCAAAAGTGCCAGAAGGCCCCATGTCGCGACCTTTTGACACTTCTGGCACCGCGCGCCTCAGGGTGCGTATTCATGGCGCAGACCGGGCAGGGCCGTCGTGCCTGGCGATTGCTGGCCTGCGGGGGCATGCCCTGACGTCCGTAGGTCGGCATTGACAAAGACAGACCAGGCCATTTGCAGCAGGTTGGGGTAGAGGCATGGGGGCAGGCCGAAAAGCACCCCGGCCGAGGCAGACCGGGGTGGAGGGCGCAACAGCGACATTGGGCCTCAGCGAGCGAACTCGAACTTGCCCCGCTCGACCTTCTTGAACCGGGCGTCTTTGCCCTTGGCCGCTATCTCGCGGATGATGGCGGCGTAGATGGTCGCCTCCGGCGTTTTGCCGTTGGTGGTCCACAGGCCCTTGGCCAGCATTCGTTCCACCATATCCTTGGCCGAAAGCGGCTGCTTGGCTTCGGCCAGGACCTTCGCGGCGGCGTCCAGCCCGCTCGGACGCTTGGCCCCTTTCGCGTCAGGTTCGCCTGTGTCGCGTTTTCTGGCGGGCTTGGCGTCCTTGGCCGCCTTGGCGGGCTTCTTGCACTTGGGGCCAACGTCGGTCGCCTCGGCCTCGTACTCGGCCTCGAAGAGATGGCCGATGGCACGGAAGCGGCGACCCATTTCAATGCAACTGTTCACCGGCTCGATGCCGGCGCGGGCATGCCTAGCCCCTGAACATTCGGCCAGAGCTGTTCGGGGATGCCATCCCATGTTAGGCGTGACCCGGCAGCGCGGATGACGCCGCCGACGTTGAGGGACTCGGGCAGTTCCGTGATCGGCAGGCCCTCGATCATGAGCGAGCCATTGGCTGGATCATAGGGGTTGCAGCCGACAGTCAGATCCTCCGGCAGACGGGTCAGCTTGGAGCCGGTGGCATAAAGAGACCCGACGATCCGCGTGCCGGGGGCAAGCTCGGCGATCTGAGAGTACTCGATGTTCACCGAGTCGCGGACGTAGAGCTGTGGCAGCGAAGTCATGTCTGAACCCCGCAGGTCCAGGAACGAGTTGACCACGATGGGCCTGGCGGCCAGTGCAGCTTCCAGTTTGCGGTGTAGCTGGGCCCTCACGTGCTCCTGCTTCTCCTCGTCAAACCACGCGGGCCATTCGTTCTCGTAGCCGGCAAGGACACGCTGCGGGCCGTAGCGCCGAAGGTAAGCGGCACTCCGCATGAGCAGCCGGTACTTTTCAGGCCGGAAGTAGTCCCGCGGGTCCGGACTGGCCAGGTAGACCCGCGCGAGCTGCGACGTGTCCGTGTCCCGCAGGCCGTGCTTCTTGATGATCGACTCGTGCGAGGTCGTCCCCTCCCGCGTGTAGACCTGCACGCTGTCGGCTGCGCCCCGCACCACGATTGCGGCTATTCCTATGCCCATCAGTTGACCCTCTGTGCGACGCGGTGGTAGCTGCCCATCGCGCCCTCATCCGGCGGTATCTCCGTCTCGATTGGGAACGGTATGGCCACCCCAACAGCGCCCTGCGAACGATTGAGCGGCAGCTCCCAGTCGCCGGGGTTTTCGTCATTGACCACCAGGAGCGTCTGGCGGATATCGCTGTTAGTGATTTCCGCACCCAACGCAGTCAGGGAGGTATTCGGCATGCGGACGGATGCTTCGCTTTCCATGTAGTACCACCCGCGCGGCAAGCCCGGCGAGAGCGTCGCGTTGAAGATGAGCTTCTCATCGCCCAGCGGCCTGTCCATGGGATAGTCTACGCCGTAATAATTCGACCCGTGCCGCACGAAGGATATGACGTCGTCCTGGCGGACGTTGGGCTCCTCCGGCGGCGGGTGGAGCGAATAGCCGGAGGGATTGTGGAACGTCCCGGCCGTCAGGTAGACCTTCAGGAAACTACCCTCCGTGGCGGACCCGACCACGAGGCCGGTCGTGGTGTCGTCCGGTGCGATGCACTTGACGTAGACGTAAGGCGGATTGCCGGCCGTGCCCGGCCGAATCCACGAGCAGTCGTCCATTGTGCGGTTTTCGGGCCTGGCCACGCGGCCGAAGAATGTCCCCGGCGGTGAGCCGATGAGCACCTTGGCCCACGCCTCGTTGCCGTACCCGCCTGCCGGCTCCCCGCGCCAAAGCACCTGCGCCCCGCCGGGGCCCGTGGCTAGCTTGGTCTTTTCGCCATTGACTAGCGTCGCGGTTGTGACGCCAGCGGTCAGGACGTCCAGCTTGACGGCGGTAACACCGGCTACCATGGCCCGGCCTATCGCGCCGGCGGCGATGGGCTGTTGCGTGATGATGTAGCGGTTCCAGTGGTCGTCGATATCAGGCGTGACGCCGGCAAACGCCGGGTAGTTCTTGAAGACCTGCTCGTTGCCGGTCGGAAGGATGATGGGGTCGCCCAGGCCCAGGACGCCGAAGCGGTCAACGGCCGCGCCGCTGTCGTTGCGGAGGAGGACGATCCCGGCCTGCTGGTATGTAGGCGTGGCGGTCTGCTCGGCCGTGCTGCGCCGGCCCTGATAATCGACCGCCGCGTCGATGAAGGCGTTGTATGCCGCGGCCGGGATGACTAACGGCGAGCCGGACTGGACTTTTCGCAGGTGGTCGCCCACGGCTATATCCCCAGCCCCGCAAAGTTGCCCTCCTCGTAGACCTTCTCGACGTAGGCGGCGGTGGGTTTCTTGACCAGCGTCTGGGCGGCGGCGTCCTCGGCGTCCTCGTAGCGGACCCACAGGTACTCCCAGCCCTTCTTGTTGATTCCGGTGATGTCGCCGATGGTGATGTTCGTGCGGTTCGGGCTGCCGGCGAAGCGGAAGGTGATCTCCCAGTCGTCCTCGCCACGCTTGGAGCCGGAGGCCCCCAGGAACAAGACCTCGCCGGCGGCGAAGCCCTTGAACGCGCCGGCGTTGACCTTGCCGGTCAGGTTGAACAGCGTCCCCTTGTACGCACCCGTCACCACCGCATCGGCCAGGTAGTGTGTCTCGGAGAAGTTGTAGACGGGGATGGTGATGTTCACGCCCTCGACATTGTCGTGCGTGACGCCGATAGCGCCCTTGAAGTCGGGCGGCGTGCCGCTGGCGGCATACTTGCCGATGGTCTGGATGGACTGGGTGATGTGCTGCGTGCCGCCGCCGGTATCGAAGCTGAACTGCGAGTCGCCCGTCTGCGGCGGATCGGACTGCTGCCAGGGCGCGTAGTTGACGGTGCCGGTCCAGATGCACGAATCGGGGTTGTCGGTATCGACGTGGACCGGCTCGACCGTGCCCGGCTGGCGGACCAGGCCGTGGAAGAACAGCGGCGACTCATCGTCCAGCGCCGTCTGCACCTCGGCCTCATCCGCCGTGCCGCGGACGGTATAGAGCAGCTCGGCCGACTGGCCTTCGGTGTAACGCCTTGAGTCGGGGTTTTCGGTGCAGGTTATGGGCATGCCGGGTTCCTAGGCGAACGTAAGCCCGCCGCTCTGGGCCTCCTGGACCAGGCGCTTGGTGTTCTTGGCAGTCTCCTCGGTGGCCTGGGCCGTGCGATCTGCGGCGTCGCCTGCCGCCAGCGCCCGGACGGCTGCGGCGTTGAACGTCCCCTTGACGCCGATCTTTTCGGCCTGTTCGGAGATGACATCGCCCACGTCGCCCAGGCCGGCCAGGGCCGCCTGGGCCGCGTCGATTATCGCCTGCGGGCCTTCCATGCCCTCCGGGCCCGGGCCTTCGGCCTCTTTCGCCTCCCGCTTCTGACGGGCGACGTCGAGTGCGTCCTGCCACTCCTGGCGTGCGGCAGCAAGGTCGGCCTCGTTTTCGGCCATGCGGTCGGCGTATTCCGCGTCGAGCTGCTGGTGCTTTTCGAGGTTCTGCCGGCCTATCTCGGCCAGCGTGGCCTCATGCACGGCCGCCGCCCGCTCGCGCTCCGATTGCCTCTGCGCCTCCCGCTCTGCGATCTTCCGCTGCTGCTCGTCCTCGATCTGGGAGATGGCGCGGTTCTTCTCCTCCTCGACGAGGCGGTTCTCGGCCTCCAGGTCCACCGAGTCGCTGAAGAGGCTCTTGATCCAGTTCCAGGCCTTTTTCGCCCCGGCCTTGATCCGTTCCCAAGTCTTGGCGAAGAAGCTGCCGAAGTTCGTCCACAGCTTGCTGAAAAACGCCGTCGTCTCTATCCACCCGACCTCCAGGCCGTGCCAAATTATCTCCGCCACCGCCAGCAGCCCGTGGAAGGCGTCGTAGCCTACACGCACGAAGAAGTTGCGGAAGTTCAGCCACGCCTTCTCGATCAGGTTCACGCCGCGGGTCCACTCCATCTTGAGCGTCAGCCATAGGACCTTGACCGCCAGGGCCATGTCGCCCGCCGCCAGGGCGTCGGATATGCCCTGGTAGGCCGCCATCGCGTCCTGCTTCAGCACGTTGAACTTATCGCCCAGCCAGCCCAGGGCTTTACCTCCCTGGCCGGAAGTATAGACCAGGTATCCGCCCAGCGCCGCCAGCGCTGCGATGACCATACCGATGGGCGAGACGAGGAAGGCGATCACCGCCCCGAAAAGCTTCAGGACGGTGCCGACGGTGGTTATGACCGTGATCAATGCCCCGAGAACGGAACCCAGGCCGGATATGACAGTGCCGAGTATGGCAAGCGCCACTCCCGCCGCCAGGACGATGACGGCTACTTTGGCCACGGTGACGATGACCTCGCGGTTCTGCTTGATCCAGTTGCTTACATACGTCGCGACGGATGTGAGAACACCTGCAAGCCGCTGCAGTGCCGGGGCGAGGGCAGCGCCCACGTTGAACACGCCCATCTTGACGACCTTCCACAGCCGGTCCATCGCGTCGGTGAAGTCCTCGGCTGCCTTGGCGTCCTCGCCGCTCATGGTCAGCCCCAGCCGCCGGGCCTCTTCCTGGAGCTGCTCGATGCCCTCGGCCCCGGCGGCGAACATCGGCAGCAGGTTCGTCCCCGTCCTGCCGAAAAGCGACATGGCGATGGCGGCCTTGGTGGTGGGGTCCTCGACCTTCGATATGGCGTCGGCCAGCAGCTTGAACTGCTGCTCGGGCGAGAGTCCCACGAAATCCTCGTACTTCAAGCCCAGATCGGCCAGCGCGTCGGTCTGCGTGGAAAGCCCGCGCCCGGCATCGTAGATCGACCTCTGCATCTTGCGGAAGGCGTTCTCCAGCGTCTCGAACTCCGTGCCGGTCTGGCTGGCCACGAAGCGAAGCTCGCTGAGCGTCTCGGTCGAGACGCCGGTCCGCTTGGCCATCTTGGCGACCTGGTCGCCGTAGCCGCTGAAATACTTTGCCGATGCCGCCAGCGGCGCGAGCATGGCCGCGCCCAGGCCCATGAGCTTGAGGCCGAAGTCGCGGACGTTCACCCCGAACGCCTTGATCTTCGCCTGCGCCGCCCGCAGGCCGCGCACAAGCTTGCTGTCGTCGGCGAACAACTCGACGAACGCACGGCCGGCTCGGATGCCTTGGGTGGATGTCATAGCGCGCCGCCATCCCCTTGACCGTGAATCCCCAATCGGTTACAACCACAGCGACGCAGGGATCGCTGGGCAATGGAGTCTGCCCTTGACCGCCAATGAGGCTGATGACTCCTACCGAATTGCTGGTAGGAGTTAGACATGCTCAAACTAATGGTTATTGGCCTGGGCGGCTTCCTGGGCGCGGTCGCCCGGTACTCGCTTTCCGGTTTGGTCCACCGACTCTCCAGGACGTCCTTTCCCGCCGGAACGTTGACGGTGAACGTCGTCGGCTGCCTGCTGATCGGCGGCCTGATGTGTCTGCTGGAACAGAGGCAGATGTTCAGCCCCACCACGCGCCTCTTCCTGCTGGTCGGACTCCTCGGGTCGTTTACGACGTTCTCCACGGTGGGGTACGAGACGTTCGAGTTCTTCCGAGCAAGCGATTTCCAAATGGCCACGCTTAACGTCGCGGTCAACGTGCTTCTGGGCCTCGCGGCGGTCATGCTCGGCTGGGTCGCGGTCAGAGCCATTGGCGTCTGAAGGAGACCGGAATGAAGACCGAAGGCGAAGGACAACTGGTCAGGGTGTTCATCGGAGAAAGCGACCGATGGGAAGGAAAGCCGCTCTACGAAGCCATCGTTCGCAAGGCGCGCGAGTGTGGCCTGGCGGGAGCCACGGTCCTTCGTGGACTGGAAGGGTTCGGTGCCCACAGCCGCATCCACACGGCCAAGATACTGAGACTCTCGGAAGACCTGCCGATCGTCATCGAGATCGCCGACAAGGCCGAACGCATCGAGCGATTCCTTCCCGAACTGGATCGGATGGTGAAGGAAGGGCTGATTACGTTGGAGAAGGTCCGTATCCTGGCCTACCGACACGGCGAGGGCACAGGCGATGCCTTGCAGTAGGGTACGGGTCATTTCCGGGTCCGCCGACTCCGAGCCAAGTTTTCCTACTCCGGATCATCCGAAGCCTGCTCGGCCTCGATCCGCTGGTTCCAGTCGAACTTGTGCAGCGTCCAGCCGTCGTAGCGGCCGACCCAGAACCACCCGCATGGCAGCATCTCGTTGCGCTCCTTGTCGTACACCGCGCCCTTGACGAACCCGCCGAAGGTGTCAGTCACCAGGATCGGGGCGTCCGGGTGCGGCTCGATCCTGGGAGCGAAGATGTTGCTGCACCCTGTCAGAAGTAGCAGCGTCCCAAACATCACGATCCAGCGTTTCCAGCGTTTCATGGTCGGCTCCAGTCTGTTTGACCGTCTTGTTCTTCCGGACTTCCCGGCCGATGGCCGGTATCAGCGCCGCCAGCAATCGGCCCAGGAAGTCCGCGATTTTGCCAAGCAGGCCCACGTCACTCTCCTGCCGTAGCGCCCGCCTTGACCTTCGCCCGGCTGGCGCTGTAGCCCAGGGAGGCCAGGGCCGCGACCGCTCCGCCCACCAGGCGGGCGATCCACGACTGCTCGGGCACCGTGTCCATCACGCCCGAGGCCAGCAGGAACCCCAGCAGCGTCGCCAGCAGCGAGAGCCAGAACTCCGTCGTCTTGTAACCGGGTTTCGTAGTGTCCATGTCAGCGTCCTTTCTGTTTGCCAAAGCGGGAGGCGAATGCTTCCCGCATCAGTCCTACCGTCTCGGCGTTGACCTCTATCGCGTCCGTCCGCCGCGACTGCTTGGCGTACGGGTCGAAGTCGCTAGGCCTGAACGGCCGGTGCTTCTTGGGGTCGCGGTGGGCGTTTGCGATCAGGGCGCAGATAAGCGACGTATGCGCCCACCGCCGCCGGCCCAGCCCTTCGGCCATGTCCAGCAATTGCCGAAGCGTCAGAGGCCGGGGGTCGATCCCGACGCTTCCTGCGATTCGCCAGACATCGCGCCACGGATCGTCTCGTCCACGTCGATCCCGTCTATCCGCGTCTCTATCGCGGCCACCGCCGCGTCGATCATCCGCATCTGCGTCGCGACCGCCTTGGCCCTGTCGTTGCGGCCGCGGCTTCGGAAAAAATCCACCAGTTCCTCGTAGAACGCCTTCTGCGCCGCCAGCAGCGTCGCCCCGTCGAAACTCGCCCGGACATCCTCGGCCGAGACCTTCTTGGCCTCGAACTGGCCTTCCAGCAGTGCGCACAGCACGCGTCCCAGGAGCATCTCGTCCGTGCCCAGACGGGTAAGCAGCGGCGGATCGCCGGCCTCGGGCTGGAGCAGGTCAATTTCCAGGGCATCCTTGACCGCCATCGCCGTGCCGAGATTGAGCGAGATCGTCCAGGTCCGACCGGCCGTGTCGTTGAATGTCTTCATTACGCAGCCTCCAGACCGTCTGTGATCCACTCGTCGAAGACCGCCAGCTTGGCCGTGACTGACACCGTCACGCCCTCTTCCAGCGGCTCGTTGCGTGTGAAGTTGGTGATCGAGAAGTCGCCCAGCGGCCCTTCTGTCCCGGTGACCGGGTCGATGCCATCGGCGCTCTTTTCGCCGGTCAGCACAGCAAGTCGCAGTGTCCCGGCGGTCAGGAAGGCGGTCTTTATCGCCTCGAATGCCGCGTCGCCGGGCTTCCAGAGCATCTCGAACTCGGACGTGCACTCACGCAGCGTGGTGGCCGTGGCCCGCCAGCCACTGTTACCGCGGGTTGTCACGTCCGCCTCGCCGGCCTCGAGCGTCAGCGTGACATCCTTGACGTTGCTCATCTCGGTCAGGTCCGTCAGGGGATCACCGGCGGTGCCCTGATAGACCTTCGCGTTCATTCCCAGCAGAAATGTCTGTGACATTGGTGAGTGCTCCTATTTCACGCTGCCTTGCCACATGGCCGGCAGCTTGGGTTTTTCCCTGGCCATGGCCGGGCCCATGAAGGGCCGGGCCGCTATCTTCACGCGGCGCTTGCGGCGGTTGCCTTCGACGACCGTGGACTTACCGCCATGCTCCAGGGTGTGGGGCGCGTCGCCAGGCTTGCGGCTGAGCCTCACCGGCCCGATCACCACGCTGTTTCTGGCGGGCTCGTAGCCGAAGAAGATGAACTTCTTGAGCAGCCCCCTGTGGCTGCTTGGCGGTGAGCCGGGCGGGGATATCTTCTTTCGCTTGCGGATACTGCCGCGTGCGGTAGTCCTCACGAATGCCCCAAAGCGACTGAGCACCTTCCGCGTCGCCTTGCCGACCCTGTCGATCACCGCCTTGCGGTCGAAGAAAAGCTTCTTGATGTCCATTCCTATGGCCATCAGGACCCCGCTCCCAGCAGGCACAGCCCGTCCTTGGTCGGCAATGTCAGTTCCAGGTAGGCGTCTTCGATCTGAACGCCCGCCGGGACGGTCGGGGCGACGTTGGCCACGTCGCACTCGGCCTCGGCGAAGCCGATGTCGAACTCGTCCGTCTGCTCGTAGTGTTCCGTGAAGTCCAAGACGTACTCGCCGCCGACCTGGCTCATCACGCCCCATGGGTGGGCCTCGTAGCCGGCCTTGACCTCGGTGTAGATTGTGTAGCGCGGTGGCTGGCCGTAGAGGCTGATCGTGGGCCGGCAGACGTGGACACGCTCGGCCGGCATGATGGCGGGTCCGGCCAGACCCGGGGTCGGTGTGAACTTCAAGACGGCCGAACCGGCGGCCGGCACGGCGGAGGTGTTAAACCGGCACGCCCCGCGAAGGCATCCCATTTGTCCGCCGCCGACGTTCGGATGCACGAGGGCGTTGGGGGTCATCAGTGACAGGACGCCGGCCCCGTTGCGCGTATCGGACCAGGTCGTGCTCGCGCGGCCCGCTCCGCCAACCTGACCGGAGTCGACGATGATGGGGTCCAGGTTGACGCGGCCAGCCGGATCGCCTCGGTGATCACTCAGGTCGACGGATACGGAAGTCGCATCGATCCTCACGCGCTGGCCGAACGTCGCCAGCCAGTCCGTCAGGAAGACGCCGACTTCGATGTCTGTGACGGCCGCAAAACGCCATCCGCTCCCTGTGGGCGTGACCTCGGACGAATGCGCGATGTCATATTCGACGAGGTCGTCGTAGCCGCTGCCGACTTCCAGGACGTCACCGAAGTGCCAGTCAGAAACTACCGCCTCGATGAGTTTGCCCTGGCGCTTTCGCGGGGCGAAGCTGATCCAGTCCTCGCCGCAGGCGACGCGGTAGGCCCCGCTCGCTTTGTCGCGGGCGACGTTGACCACATCTGCAATCGCCTGCCAGCGGCCGGCCATCCGCAGGTACTTGGGCCGGGCGTGGACTCGCAGCCGAAGGCCGCAGCGGTCGATGTGCGTGTTGACGACGCTTACTCTCACGGCTCGACCTCGCAGTAGACGATGAAGCCGCTGACTTGGACGGCGTCGGAGAGCTTGAGCGTCAGGGCCTCGCCGACGGCCGTAGCCAGCCAAGCCAGTGCCGGTGCGGCTGCCGCCCCGCAGGAGAATCCGCTGCTATCTGCAAGGGGCATGGGGCCGGTTAGGGCCGTGCCGGTATCGGCCGGGCCGGAATAGAACGTCGCCTCTACGCCGCCGCCGGCCATCAGGACGACAGACAGTACGTGGATGCTTTTGCCTTCGACGGCCGGCACGATGACGTTCCCGGCGGCCGCATCACTGGCGCAGTCGATCTTCGCCCGCTTAGGCTCGATGTTGCCCGCCACGCGGACCAGCAGTTCGCCGGTCGCCTCGTCAACTGCAACGTCGGCAGATTGAATCCACTTCTTCGCCATGACAGTCCTCTACTTCAGTGCCCGATAAGTGACGGTCAGTACGCTGGTGAACACTCGCTGCTCGGCGAGGTGTTCGGGGGCATAGACAGGCTCGTTGGCAATCGACGCCCATGCCGCGTAAGGTGCGGCCGCCAGCGGCCGCCGCCGCAGGTAGTCGGCGATCTCGTCCGCCAGCGTGCCCAGCGACGCGACCTCAGTGTCCAGGTCCCTGCCGAGCTTCTTCTGGATGCCGATGTCGACTGCGATCTCGTACTGGCAGGCCGCACGCGTGGCCCCGGTGATCGTCACGGCCTTCGGCACCACGCAGACCTTGAGCTCCGCCAAGTCGGGCAGATCGAAGGACGGCAGGACCTTCCGCTCGGCCGTAAGATCCTGGCTGAACGTGCTCGGATCGGCCGCGTTGAGCTCGGCGGCGACGGCGTCGGCGATGTCGGTGGCCAGGCTCATAGCTTGCTCCTGATCCATGCGACCACGACGGTCACGACCGCACCGACGATCAGCCACACAAGCCTGCCCTGGCGCTTGGCGTCCTGTTCCAGCCGGTCCAGCCGAACGGTAATGCCGGGCCGGCCGTTACCGCGGACGGCTTCATCCAGGCGGTCCAGCTTGCCGTGGATCGCCTCGAAGTGCTTCTGGCAGGCCTCAAATTGATTGCATTCACTCACGTGTCTGGTCCTATGTCCTTGGTGTGGATGCGGCAGGTCATTCGGTACGGATCGCTCCATCGCCAGCATCCTTCGCCACCCAGGTTCATGACCTCGTACTTGCGTCCATTGGCGGCGATCACGTCGCCGGGTTCCGGCTCGAGGCCCAGCTCCTCTGCCGCGATCAGGAAATCCCACACCTGCGCCTGGATCGTCAGTCCCGATTCATCCGCGATCTCGACATCCGTCTTGCCGAACGTGGCTTTGACGGTCACCTCGTCCGGATCTCGCCGGTAGGCGACCTGGCTGGACATGTGCGCGACGCGCTGCGAGTCCAGCCAGGTCAAACCGTCTTGGAGCATGTCCGTCACGTGGTGATTCTCCGGGCCTACGCCACAGGCAATGCCGTCACGCGGACGATGCCGGCCGGGGCGTTGGTCGTTGTGCTCAGCGTGATATCCAGCGTGCCGTCGACGTCGACGGTCGCCTTGGTGTTGTCGATCTCGCCTGCACTGACGATGGTGTTGACGGCCACGCCCGCACCGGCCGCGTTGACGGCCATCGCGTCGGTGATGGCGTCGGTGCCGTCATCCAGCGTGAGCGTTACGTCGGCAGCAGCTGCACCGGCAGTGGTGATCAGGACGCTGGCGTCGATGATCCGCAGCTTGCGGGGACAGTCGCCGTCGAAGACGTGCACCTCGGCGGCCGTGCCGTCGAAGACCTTTTCGAAGACCAGAGGCAGCCCCAACTGCGAATCAGCCGCGTCGGGCAGGCCGAAGGCTCCCGTGGCCAGCAGCGTCAGCAGGCCGCTTGCCGCCTTGCCCTCGAAGCTGTCGCCGTCTGCGATGAGCAGATTGCCGGCAGTCGCCGTAGGCGTGCCCACGTCCGAGAGGTCGGCTAGGCCGAACTGATCGGCGATGGCCTCCTGGAGGCTCCGCAGGTGCGTGTAGACCGCCGAGTCGTCGGCAGCGGCCGCCTTGACGGCCACGCCCATGTAGACGTCGGTGGTGGTCTTGGTCGCCTCGTTGGCCGTGTCGTCCCAGTAGACGGCCTCGCCGGGATCGAAGGCCAGGCCGTCGGTCTTCAGGACGTAATAGACGCCCGTGGCGGCCAGGGCCCCCAGCGTGCCGGCCGTGATGGCCAGCTTGGCGATAAAGCAGGTCTTGCCCAGGACGACCACCTCACCGGCGGCGACGTCGGCGGCAGGCGTGTAGTCAATGATGAGCCCGTCTTGAACGAATATCGCTTCCTTTGCCATGGTTGGCTCCTTGTCTGTGGGGTTTACGCCTCGCCCTTGATTTTCAGTGCGCCCCGGTGGTCCTGTTCGCGGACGCCGAAGTCGATGTACCCGCGGAACTGGATGCCGAGGGTGTTGAAGTCCGCGTCGGTCTTCTCCACGGTGGGCCGGTCCACGCCGTTTAGGAATGCGACCTCTATGGCCGGCAGGCGGTTGGGGTCGGCCAGCAGATACCAGGCCTTACTCGAGGCCCCGGTGAAGCTGCTGTTGGACAGGTACACGCTGGAGACCACGTCGAACTTGCCCACGTGGGGGTTGGCCGAGGGCTTGGCCTTGTTGGCGGTGGTGGTCTCGTTGAGCTGGACGCTCTTCATGAGCATCTCGGCCGGGACCTTCAGCGCCGTGGGGACCAGCAGGATGCCGGCCGGAATGCCCAGCGGCTTGCCGTTGGGCTTGGTCTGGAGCCCGAAGGCGACCTCCGCATCGGTCAGGCTGTCGACAGACAGCGCCGTGTCGGCCCCGGTGACGTAGTTGGCGTGGTCGGCGTGGAAGAACGCCTTGCCGTCGGACTGAACGGGATTCGACAGCCACAGCCCCCAGGTCGCGTCGGCGATGGCCTCGGCCGCCCCCATCCCGATCTGGCGTGGGATATCGGTGAACGCGCCCATGTCGTCGTTGATGATCATCTGGCGCGTCAGGGCGAACATGATGCCATGGGTGGCAGCCTTCTGGCCGAAGGTCTGCTCATCCAGCTGCCCGTGCTTGAGCTCCCCATCCGGCCCGACCTGCTGGAACTGAAAGGCCCCGGTCATCCGGTAGCGAGTGTGCTCCTTGAAGTCGTTGACCGAGGCGATCTTGGCGATGCGACGCCAGGCGTCCTCGACGTAGTTGTAGCCCTCCAGCAGCATCTTGTTGGCGATGTTGGAAAGGATGCCCGGCAGACTGGTGGTGCTGAACGCCGCCTGCAGCCAGCCGGATGCGTCCCGCCGGAAGCGAGGCAGCTGTGCCCCGCAGGCCAGTTCGCAGAACTCCTGGATGCCCACGCCCCGCAGCTTGTCGGCCGCTTCCAGGATCGGCTCGTCATAGACGGCCTCGATCCGGCTGTTGGGAAGGCCCGATGCCATCAGCGCCACGGCCTCGAAGACCTGCGGGCTGGTGTTGCGGGGCCGGCTCGCTGCGGCCGGCACCTGGGGCCGGGATGCGCGGAGCACGTGCAGTTCGGTGCGGGCCTCGTCCCAGCCCTCCTCGATGGCCTTGGCCTCGATGTCGGGGTGCTTGCCAGCGCAGACCTTGCGGATGGCCTCGACCCGACGGGTCTCGGCAGCCATCCGGCGGCGGCTCTGCGTGACGGGGTCGTCGTCATCGGCTGCCGAGGCATTGACGGTGTCGGGCGTCTCGGCCGGGGCAGTCGGCTTGGGCGGCGCATCGGTATCGGCCTTGAGCCGATCCGGGGTGTCGGTGTCTTCGGGCGTGTCGTCGGCCTGCCCGTCGTCCTGCATGGTTACGGCATCGGTGGTCGTGCTGTCTGGTGCGTTGTCATCCATCGGAAGCTGCTCCTTATGGTTGGGTGTCTGCGATGCGCTGTCGGCGGCGGCGATCCGCGCGCTGGTGGCGGTGTCCGCGCCGCTGTCGACGAACGAGATTTCCTTGAGGACGGCCTTGCGGACCACGTGCAATGGCCCGGTGAAGGTCCGGCCGTTTACGGTTACGTGCTGGCCGTTGGGGACGAACTCGGCGTCCACCACGGCAGCGCCGATGCTGGCCTGCCAGGGAAAGCCGTTGACGCCGCTCTTGGCGACGTCACGGGCCCAGGAGGTGTCGCGGCTGACCAGGCCCTCGGCGACGACCTGGCCGTTTTCGATGACCACGCGCTGCGTGTGGCCGACGCCCTGGCGCGGGTTGTGGTCCAGGCGGACCGGGATGTCCTGGCGGTCGATGGACAGGCCCTCCAGGTCCACCACCACCGGGTGCGGGAAACCGCTGATCCGCATCGTCCCGCCGGTGTAGGCGACCATGCGGAACCGCGGCATCTGCTTGTCCGTCCCCTCGGCTGCCTCGACCGTCAGCGGGCAGCGGAAGGTCAGATAGTCAGGCTGCTTGGTCTTGCTCGACATCCGTGTCGGCCTCCTCGTTGTCTTGATCTGCAGGTTGCGGCGCGGCCTGCGATGTGGTCAGGCCCAGCTCGGCCATCAACTCTTTTTCCTTGGCCCGCTGGCGGAGTTCGGTCTCCCAGTCGCGGCCCTGGCGTGCGTATTCGACGGCCAGCGTGGTGGTGTTGCTGGCCAGGCGGGTCGCCTGGGCGCTTGCCTCCTTGGCCGGGTCGACGTGCTCGGTGCCGTCGAAGAACCATTGATGAGCGAAGGCATCCGCGTTGCGGAGGAAGGCGAACTCGGTCAGGAGTTCGGCCTCATCGAGCCAGGCGGCAAGAATCCGATCCAGCACGGCCTCGGCCAGGTGGGCCTGCTCGACGCGGATGGACTTGTAGTAGGTCTGATGATCGAGCCGCCCCGAGGCGTAGTTGTAGCCGGAGGAATTGCAGGCGGCGATGTTATAGGGCAGGTTCAGGCAGCGGGCGATCTCGTTGAGGATCTCCCGCTTGAACTCACCGTACCCCGTGGCCGGTTGCTGGGCCTCGACCTGTCCCAGCCGCCAGCCGTCCGGCAGCACCGTGGCCATGCGCTTCTCCAGCTCGACGACGTCCATCGGCTCCAGCGACTGGGCCTCGCCGTTGGCCGGTGAGTCGGTAAACAGCACGGCCGCAAAGTCTGCGGCGGTCTCGGCGGCGGCGATCACCGCCAACGTGTAGCGCCGCAACTGGGCGAACAGCGGCAGCGCCGGCGTGATCTCGGGGATGCCCCGGTGCTGGCCCGGCCGATCCGAACGGAACCAGTGGACCACCGCATCGGCGGGAACCAGGTCGTACTGCAAGTTCCAGCCCGCCAGGTCGCCGGGATTCTGTCGCAGAACGCAGTAAGTCTGCGGGTTGCCCCAGGCGTCCAGGATTATGCCGTCGATGTCGCCGGCCGACGGCAGCATCGCCATAGTCGGTGACGCCACGCGATCGGCCTCTACGAGCTGCACGTCCAACATCACGGGCGAGTCGATCATCGGATTGGCCGTCAGCACTGCGAACGTCTCGCCGTCGGCGGCCTTGGCCATGCGCATCGTGCGGAGCTTGCCGGCCAGATCGACCGCCTCCGCCCATGCCGCAAACGCCGACTCGACGCGGCGGTTGATCTCGTCACCACCGGAGAGGAGTTGGAGGCGCGGGCCTGTCCCGATGCAGTCGTTGGCGATGGTCAGCACGATGCCCTTGGCGTAGGAGTTGTTGGCCACCTCGTATCGGCTGCGCTGCCGCAGCTTGCGGCGGACGTCGGGTGAGGCGGCCTCGTCGGCCGACAGTGCGTCGGCCATCGCCCAGTGGCGAGCGTTCTCGGCCGTGGTCTGCGCCGCGTCATAGCGGGCCCGGACCACCGCCGGGAGGGAACGTGTCCGGGAGGAAGCCTTCCTGCCTTTGCGGAACGGCCACATCAGACGGTCCCTCCCGGCGATATCTTCGCCAGCTTGATCCCCAGGCCCTTGGCGCGGCTGGCCTTCCTGGACTCCAGGTACTTATCCGCGGCGATCTGCTCGGAGAGCTTGTGCTGTTCGACGCTGCCGGCATCCCCGGACGCCTTGGCGGGACCTTCGGCATTGGTCTTGATTGACTTGTCGAGTTCGTCGTTCATGGGGGTTCCGGTAACAGTGGCCCGTTACTGGTTACCTATGCCGTGGCGGGGGCCGCGCACCGCCGATCACCGGAAAACCCCCGAAAGACGTAAAGATGTTCCGTATCTAGAACCTGGAGGTGGGAATCGGTCGCTATTTCAACGCGGCGCTGGTCTCATACGTCGTGATGCGCCGCCCGCAGTAGCGGCATTCGCGGCGGCGAAGCAGCCGGCCGCCCAGCGCACGGCGGGTATAGAGCACCCGGAAATGACCGCAGCCGCACTTGGGGCATTCCAGGCCGCGCTTCTGCTTGAGCGATGGTGTGGCGGTGGTCTGTGTCATCTACCGTCTGCCCCTTTGAATCTCCGAAAGCCGCAGCCGCTGGCGAGGCTCTGAGGCACGGGCCTCCACACCAGCCAGCGAAACACCCTGGATGGACGCCGCCACGGCGCAGCCGACGAGGCAGTCCAGCCAGTGATTGTCCGGGCGTGTGGCGCGGAGCTTCCATTCGTCCACGGTCCGGTCGCGGGCGACGGTCTTGACGCGGTACTCGGCCGTGAGGTGGTCGGCCAGCAGTCGATGGACCTTCTCGTCCCGGCCGGGTAGCGACAGGCAGCCCGGATCGCCCATGGCCACGGCCAGGCGGGCATGAACGAACGTCTTCCAGTAGTTCGTGTCGATCAGGGCATGCCGGACTTGGCGTCGCCCGATCGTGTTCGGGATGCGCCAGTGCAACCCAACGCGGTCGCCGCGTTTGCGCTTGTACTCGCTGAAGGGCACGCTGGACGCCCCGACGTACTTGCCGTGGCTGGGCAGCAGGATGCCGGCGAAGCTGCTCTGCCGGCAGAACTGGTAGACCACGTCCGTGGACTGGCCCCAGTTGGCGTCGACCAGGCAGCGGTCGATACGCATCTCCGCGCCATCCTCGCGCCGATAGGCCCGCGAGAGCTTCTCGGCGGTCAGCTTCTCCAGCCCGCCGAAGATCTGCCCCTCGAGTCCAGCACCGGGTGTCGCGCGACCCAGTGTTGAATGGACGTCCCGCAGCGTAAAGTAGGCTCGTTTCTGCTCGGGCCAGGTGCCGTAATCGGCGATGTAGCCGGTGAAGTCGTCTTCCCATGCGCACAGCATCCAGAACAGCACCTTCTGCTGGACGTCGATGAACATCGTCAGGTGGGTGCAGCCGATAGGGATCTCGCCAGGCCGGTAGCCGTTTAGCTTGGCGACGATCTGTTCGGCGGTGAGCATCTCCTCGCCGATCTCCTCGACGATCGGCTCGTTCTGGTACTCGGCGAAGAACGCCGCCTCGTCGCGGTACCGCAGGTTCATCGCGTGCTGGATGGCGCTGACCTCATCCTCATTGAACCGCTGCGGCCAGGCTACTATTGCGCCCCTGTCCATGTCGTCGCGGTTGGCGATGTAGAACTCGGTCGCCTCGCTGCCGTCGCCGTCATTGCGGAGCGAATCGGCCCGCAGCTCGGCGTACTTGGCCCACAGCTTCTCGCTGGAGGGGAAGGCGTAGACCATCTTCGTCCGTTCGCCTTGCCACTCGGGGTGTTTCTCGCGGTCAAGGATGTTGTCGGCCATGTCGGCCGGTCGGATCACGGTGCAGGCCATCAGCCCGGCGATCTTCTTGCCGGGCCCGGCCATGCCCAGCACGTCGCCGGCCAGGATCGCCTCGCGGCGTTGGCTCTGGCTGGGCGACCAGGCCGACTCGGTCGTCTGCGGGTCGTCGACCATCACCAGTTGCGGCCGCACGACCTGGCCGTCGGCGCGGGCGTAGTTCTGCCCGCGGATATCGCTGCCTTTCATGCCGCTGGAGGAGATGACCACGCCCGATGCTCTTGATCCCGCGATGGTCGGCAACACGATCCGATCCGATGCCCAGTCGATCCGCGTCGGTTCGCCCTTGTACTTCTGGCCCTTCTGCCGGTTGGTAATCCGCTCGAGGCACTGGATCGGGTAGGCCACCTCGGGGAAGTCGGCCGCCAGCAGCGGATTGGTCTCCAGCCAGATCTTGATGTTTTCCAGCAGGTCGCGGGCCCGTTCGGCGCTGGCTGCGATCAGGCAGACGAACGGCGTCGCCCCGATCAGCGCCGACCACAGCACCGCCGTCTGGCACAGCACCGTCTTGCCCGATCCGCGAGGCATGGCCATGGCGAACAGCCCCCCGGTTCGGACGGCCTTTTCGATCTTGTCGATCACACGCAGGTGATCGTCGGACCACGGCAGGTAGAAGACCTCCGGGAAGTACGTCTCACAGAAGTCCCTAAACGATGCCTCGCAGCGGGCCTTGCGGTCTGGATCGGCGACAGCCGGAATCTCGCCGATGTCCTGGGCGGCGCGGACGGCCTCGGCGTTGCGCTCGGCCTGGCGTGCCTTCTGCTGGTCGTAACTCAGCGGCTCGGCCTTGGGCTTGAAGTATTCCAGCGTCAGCCAGGCGGCGTAGCTGAAAAGGTCGACCGTCCGGGCGTCGCCGATGGTGTAGCCGGCCTGGTTGCGGTGACGGCGGAGCTGGAACTCAGTCAACACGCCGCCGCGCCCGGCGGAGTTGACCAGACGCAGCAGGTCGGCCGGACGGAGTTTGCGTGGGTTAATCTGCGTGGCCACCGGTCACCTCCTCGGCCAGGTAGGCCACGTATTCGATCAGGCTGAACGTCCCGTCCGCTCGGGCCAGTCCCCCGGCCTCGACGACCTGGCGGACCTGCTCGACGGTCACCCGCCGCCGGTAGGCGGAGGCGAGGATTTTGGCGGCCTGGGCGGGCGTCAGGGCCGTGATTTTCAAGGATTCTTCGGCCATATCTCTAGCCCCCTCGCATGCTTATGAAAATATGTAAGTTCTTTTGCGACAGGCGGTTAATTGCCTTGATGAGGTCGAAAAGCCATGGCTGAATGTGCATGTAAAGCAGGCAATAGCAAGGAGATATGAAATGAACGCAACGCCCGCCAAGATCAAGAACGCCAAGGTCGCCCTGGCCGACGCCGAGAGCCTCATCCACGAGATGGTCTGGCAGATGCGTCAGGACGGCATCCTCGAGAGCCACCCGGAGCTGGCCGCCCTCGCCGACCAGGCCAAGACGACGGTCGAGAGCCTGCGGAAGGCCCGCATCAACCTCTAACGACAAGGAGAACGAACCATGCGACTGACGCGAATCGACTTCGAAGGCAAGCCAGGCCACTACGCCACCGCCCAGCGTCGAGCGGGCTGCGGCACCGCCCCGACGATGGTGGTCGTCACCATCCTCACGCCCGACGTGCCCGACGGCCGCGAGCACCACGTCACCGCCGACTGCCAGGACGACCTCTGGTCGATGGCCGAGTGCCTCCAGCACCACCTCGACGGCTGCCGCGGCACCAACAGCATGATCCACGACTACTACCGCGAGCTGCTTCGCCTCAGCGACATCTGACCGCAAGGAGAGACGACCATGAACGACACCGAAATCAGAAACGCCATTGTCTTCACGCTGCGGGAGACCGCCGAGTCCGTCACGAACATCGACCTGTCCGTACGCATGCCCGGCTGCGGGCCCGAGGACGACCCGTTCGTCGACAAGGCCTGCGAGATGATCGAGGAGGGCGGGCAACTCGACGCCGTCTGCCTGGCCTCGCTGCTGCAGTACATCGCGGACATGCTGGAGAACTGACCGTAGGCACCGGTCTGAAAGGAAATCACGACCATGGCAACGACACCGAACAAGCAGCGCATGATGGACGCCTTCAAACGCGCCCAGGCCGACATCGCCAGCCTGGCCGACTGGATCGAGTGCGAGCTGGAGAAGTTCGAAGATGACGACGAGGTCACCTGGGCCTCGGTCGGTTCGCTCGAACACGTCCGCGAGCAGTTGATCGAGACGCTGGCGTTCTTCTCCGGCTTCGAGAAATCCGAAATCCAACGCAGCCTCGACGAGCTGCACATGTAGACCCCTAACGCAAGGAGCAACACCATGAAGAAAGACCAAGTCAAGATCGGCGAGACGTATCGAGCGAAAGTCAGCGGGACGCTGGCTGACGTGAAGATCACCGGCGAAAACCCCCACGGCGGGTGGGACGGCATCAACGTCGCCACCAACCGCAAGGTCCGCATCAAGAGCGCACAGCGCCTGCGTGGGCCAGCCAAGCATGCACCGGCCAGCAAGCGCAAGAAGATCGTGCCGCTGGCGGAGTATGAAGCCCAGGCGAAGGCCGACACGTCGGCCCAGGGCGGCCAGACGCCCGCCAAGGCGACCAAGGACGCCAAGGCCGCCACAAAACGCCACACGGGCCAACGTCACGCGACCGCGGCCAAAGGTGAGGCCAAGCCGATGAGCCTGCTGGACGCAGCGGCCCACCTGCTTTCGCTGGGAACCGGCGACCCGATGCGGTGCAAGGACATCGTGGACCTGGCCGTCCAGCGTAACCTGTGGGCACCCCGCAAGGGCGGCAAGACGCCGGCCAACAGCCTCTATGCGGCGATTTCCCGCGAGATCAAGGACAAGGGCGACGCCAGTCGCTTCGTAAAGGCCGAGCGCGGCAAGTTCAGCCTCCGCCGTTAGCAACGACCACCCACGCCCTGCGTCCCCATTTCCAGCGCCCCGGTCCCTTTGGCCGGGGTGCTCTTCGGCTAAACATCCCGCTTGCCTTGGCCGAAAATGTGGTGTATACTTTGTGTATACGAGCAAGAGGAGATGGCAATGACCAAGACATTGATCAAGCACGGCAACAGCCTGGCCCTGGTGATCGACAAGCCGATCCTGGAGATGCTGGATATTTCCGCCGACACGCCGTTGGAGGTAATCACCAACGGCGACCACCTCATGATCACGCCCGTGCGTGACAAGGCTCGTCAGGCCAAGCTCCGCGCGTCGCTGGCCAAGATCAACCGCAAGCACGGCGACGACTTGAAACGGCTGGCGGAATAGCAGGCCATGACGGACTTCCTTGATACGGCGGACGTCCTGACGCTCCATGCCGACCAGGTCGAACTCTACGGCGGTGAGCATGGCCTGCGCGACCTTGGGCTGCTCGAATCGGCCGTTGCTCAAGCGCGGGCGGCTTTCGGCGGCCAGTTCCTGCACAACGACCTCTTCGAGATGGCGGCGGCCTACCTGTTCCATATCGTGCAGAACCACCCGTTCATCGACGGCAACAAACGCGCCGGAACCGTGGCCGCGCTGGTGTTCTTGGACCTCAACGGGATCGAGATAGATGCACCCCAAGGTGCCTTGTACGAGCTGACGATGGCCGTGGCCACCGGGAAGGCCGCAAAAGCAGACATCGCTGATTTCTTCCGCGAGCATGCCCATTAGGCCACTTCTTCCGGTTTGGCGGATACCAGCCGCTCTGCTTTCCGCCCCGTGAAGTCCTCCCACCGCTTGACGATCACGTCGCAGTACGCCTGGTCCAGCTCCATCAGGAATGCACGGCGGTCGGTCTGCTCACAGCCAATCAGCGTCGAGCCGCTTCCGCCGAAGAGGTCCAGGACGTTCTCGCCGGGCTTGGACGAATACTGGATCGAGCGGACGGCCAGTTCGACGGGCTTTTCGGTCAGGTGGACCATCGCCTGGGGATTGACCTTCTTGACGTGCCAGAGGTCGGTCGCATTGTTGGGGCCGTAGAAGTGATGGCCCGCGCCTTCCTTCCAGCCGTAGAAGCAGATCTCAAACGCCCCCATGAAGTCCTTCCGCGTCAAAACGGGGTGCTGTTTGTCCCACACGATTCCCTGGCTGAAGTACAGGCCGGATTTCTTGAGCGGCGCGGGATAGTTGCCCAAGTTGGCGTACCCTCCCCAGATGTAGAAGGACCCGCCCGGCTTAAGCACACGAGACGCGTTGCCGAACCAGTCGAGCAGCATCTTGTCGAACGCCTCGTCCGTGACGAAGTCGTTCTCCAGCGGCCGGTCCTTGGCCCGCATCTTCTTGCGTGCCTTCTTCGGATCGGTGACGCCCCGGGCGACGTCGAAGCCCTGGTGGTGCATTTTCTTCGACAGGTCCGGGTGCGAGCTGTTGCCGGCGGCGATGGCCGTGGAACTGCGGGGTTCGACCTTGACGTTGTACGGCGGGTCCATATTGACAAGGTCGATGGTCGCACCGTCCAGCAGGCGGTCCAGGTCCTCAGGCGAACCGCTGTCGCCGCACATGAGGCGGTGATTGCCCAGCACCCAGATGTCGCCTCGTTGCGCGACCGGGTCGTCGGGCGGCTCGGGGATCGAGTCCGGATCGGTGAGCCCCTCCGTCACGCCCTGGGCGCTGCTCAGCAGCTTGCCCAGTTCCTCCTCGTCGAAGGCCAGCACGTCCATGTCGAATCCGCCCTCGCGCAATTCGTTGAGTTCGATGGGCAGGATCTCCAGGTCCCAGTCGGCCAGCTCGCCGGTCTTGTTGTCAGCGATCCTGTAGGCGCGGACCTGCTCAGGCGTCAGGTCGGTGGCCACGTGGACGGGCACCTTGGCCAGGCCGAGCTGCTTGGCCGCCTTCCAGCGGGTGTGGCCGACGATGATCACACCGTCTTCGTCAACGACGATCGGTTGGCGGAAGCCGAACTCGGCGAGGCTGGCCGCCACGGCGTCGACGGCCTGATCGTTGATGCGAGGGTTCCACTCGTACGGGCGGACGTCGTCGATCTTCCGCAGCTCGACGGCGAACTTCTGGGTGGTTGCGTCCTTGGTAGTGGTCATAGCGACTCCTTTCGCGTCATGTAGCCGTCGGACCGGCGGACGACCTCACGGCACATGCCGATGAATTCCTCGTTCGTCAGCGATCCCTTGGCGCGGTTGACGTCCTTATGCAGAACCTGGGCGTTGTCGATGGCGTGCTCGCCGCCGAAGCGAACGGGTACGATGTGATCGAGAGCGGCCGTCTGCGGCGTCAGTCTGCGGCCCGTCAGGGCGCAGCGGTGCTGCTGGGCATCAAGCAGCCGCAATACGCTCTCGACCGATACGTCGCAGGTCACCACTTGCGATCGCGCTTGGGGATGTACCGGCTCCCCGGTGCCCTCCGTCGGCTGGCCCAAAGCTGCCAGTCGCTCTTGCGGGCGTGATGCTTCTTGCTGGCGAGGATTCCCACGCCTCGCTGGGCGAAGATCTTCCACGTCGGTCGAGGCGCGACGCGCGCGTTGCCCTTGGCGGGTGGACGGCTGAGGCGGATTCGCCACGCCTGCACCATGCTGTGAGCGGCACGCGACCACGGGTCGCGGAGCATGCGTCCGTTGTTGAGGTCCGTTTTCCATCGGCCGATCAACCGACCGGTCGCACGTCGCCAGGCATCCATTTCGTTCGCATCCATGCATTTCGTACTCCTTCTGTCCGTGCACCGCAAAATCGGCGCGTTCTTGAAAAACTGTGCCATGTAAGCCGACGCGTTCCCGTGCCATCAGGAAGCCCTCGGCGAGGAAGTACCTAATGACTTCCTTCCCCAAACTTCCTTCACCCACCCTCCATGCGCGCACGCGCGCCTGAAAATCGCTATCGCGTGTACGTGTGGGTGAAAGAGAGAAAGAAGAAGAGAAGTAGTAGTATTTACTGTGTTTACAGCGCGTACTTCTTTCACCCCTGGCTGGTGAAGGATGGGGTGACAGAAGGGAAAGAAGACCGGCCTGTCTTGGGCTTTTTGCACCATACTTCACCTTCCTTCCCCGTCCGCCAGACGATACGTCAGGCCGGTTCGCCCGGAGGTCTGAACGGGCAGGGTCAGCACATCGCCGCGCTGAACCAGCGTTTCGACCAGCTCCTTGAAGTCCTTGGTCTTCATCTTCATGCGCTTCAGCAGGACGCTGTGCGGCAGCTCTTGGCTCGGTGCTTCCCGCAGCTTGCGGATGAGCTTCAGACACTCTGCGTGGAAGGGATTCTCGGCCACGTAGCTGGACGCCAGGAACAGCTGCCGGCGTGTCTGGTGCATGGCGAACTCCCGCGCCCACTGGACGGCCGGCAGGCCGATGACGGGGTCCTCGTGGTTTTCGCTGCAGGCATACAGCAGCGCCAACTTGCTGGCGTTTTCGGTGGTCCGCGACCAGGCGACTTTGGCGACCTCGTCGTTGCGGGCGTGAGCCTGGTCGTATTCGGCCTCGGTTTGGCGCTGCAGGTCCTTGATGGCCTGGTCGGCCTCGGGTGTGTACGGCACCGGCTTCGGCTCGGGATGAACGCCCAGCAGGTTGGCCTTACGGCTGCCGGGCTGGTATTCGGCCCACCAGCGGGCCGTCTGGAGGATCGACTCGGGCAGATGTCGCGCCGAGCCGGGCGTCTGTCCCTGACCGCGCTGGCCGATATCGACGATGATCAGCCTGGCGAAAAAGCCATTGGTCAGCATCCGCTGGCTGAGGGCCTCGTAGAAGTACTGCGGCGTGGCGGTGCCGAACAGGGTCAGGTGGGGCTGATCGATGCTGGCGGCTTCCTTCTGGCCGGCCTTGACGCGGATGGGGTAGACGCCGTCGGCGGTGGTGTAGAGAGTCAGCAGGATGTTGGGGATCGACTCGCGTTTGTTCTCGCGGTCCAGGTTGATCTGCCGCAGGACGCCGTCCATCTCATCGTTCTGGAACAGCATGGCCGGAGTTCGCGCCAGGGCGTCCTGGATGCCCTCCCCGGAGGCGAACTTATCGCCCAGCGCCGCCACGTGCCCGATCTCGAACAGCACACGGGCGTTGACCTTGCGGGGAAAGTCCTTGCCGGTGCCGCTGGAGGCCAGGGCCAGCAGGTAGATGTTGGGCCGAAGGTCGCCGGTATCGCAGACCTTCCGGCCGGCCAGGTAGGACTGCAGGGCCATCGCCCCGCAGAACGCCAGGCCGACGTTCGGATAGGGCGCATTGGCGAGCGTGAAGTCCATGACCTGCTCGATAAGGCCCGGCACACGGAAGAGATGTTCGGGGATCGGCCCGGGGTCGGGAATGTCCGGCCGATGATCGCCATTGTCGGCATTGTGGGCCCCACCATGGCCATTGTCCGACGGACAAGCGCCGGGTGCGGCGGACATCTCCATGATGGCCGAGATGTCTGTGCCGGAGGCGTTGTCTGCCAGAGAATCGCCGCCGTAGCCAGACAGTCGCAGAGAACTGGCAGCCTGTGCCCAATCGCCGCCGTGGTTCAGCAGCGCGTACACCGCGAACGCCGAATAAGGCTGGCCGGGCTCGAAGGGCGCGGCATTGGACGAGAAGACGTAGAACACCAGGCCGTTTTCGCACGCCTTCAACGTGGCCGACGTGCCCGATTCCTTGCCGGGCCTGCGCCAGTATTCGTTCTCTCCGCCCTTTACCCGCACCCAGCCGTGCTGTTGGAGCACAGCCCGCACATCTCCGCGACGGTTGAAGTCATCGCCTGGCCTGTCGGCATTCTCTGGCGAACAGCCCGCCTGTCCGACGGACATTGCCATTCTCTGGCCGGCCGGGCCATTGTCTGACGGACAATCGCCGCTGTGGGCGTTCTCTGCGCACGGGCCGCCATTCTCTGCCGACAGCGCGGCTCTCTGGCCGACAATGCCGCTGTGCGTCGGACCATCGACCACCGGCGGCAGATATTCGTTCAGTTCCCACGCCGCCTGGAGCAGGATGTCGCGCTCTTGGCCGGTCAGCACGGGCGGGTCTGCCAGGTCGCCCTGGATCAGCTCGTATCCGGCCGTGGGGGCGCAGAGGAACAGCCCGCCCTCGCCCCGGGTCTCGATCAGCGTGACGATGTTGTCACCCACGCGGCGCTGGGCCAGCTTCATGTTGCCGGAGACCGGCGTCTGGCAGCAGTAGACGGCGTGCCGGCCGTCTGACTGCGTTCGGGAGAGGACCAGCCGTTCCAGCAGGCCCGGCGCGGCTGCGCGGAGCTTCTCGCACCATCGGTCGAACAACTCGCCGTTGGCGTCGAAGTCCAGAATCTCCGCGTTACGGGAGGCCTGCCCGCAGAGAATGCAGACGGCATCGGGACTGCTGGCCATCCAGGCCGACAGCTCCGCGGGGGTGGGCGGCCTGGTCTGATACTGCTTCCACCGACCCACAGCGGGGCGTTTTTCGGCCCGGATGGCGGGCAGAACGCACAGGCCGGCGGTCAGATACCGGGCTACTGCCTCCTGGATGCTGTCAATAGCGGTGGTCAAAACGGCACCTCGTCTTCAGGCCAGGTGGGCTCAGGCAGTTCGCCGTCATCGCGCTCATCGCCGCCGTCGAGCCTCGGCGGGATCGGGCCGAGTTGGTAGTCGGTGATTCGGTCGTATTTCTCGCCGGTAACCGACCGGACGGTGATGGCCTTGGTCTCGGCGACGCCGCCTGCCTCGCAGATCTCCACGGCCTGCTCGGCCATATCGGGCAGCGGCTCGCCGGATCGCGCCCGCCACCAGGCCTCGAACTTGCCCCTGGCGTAGCCTGTGTGTTCGGGGCAGACCCACTCGCTGCGGTAGTCGCTGAAGCCGCAGCGGTAGTCCACGCGCATCGTGCGCGGGTGGTCTTCGGGCGCGTCGCGTTTGACGTGGACGCTATAGTAGACCTCGGTGACCTCGTACTCGCTTTCGGTGACCTCACCGGAGAGGATGCCGGCGGTCGATGCCTGGCGGTCGTGCTGTTGGCGTTCGGGCGGCGGGAACTCATGGCCGCACTCCGGGCAGGTGCCGTAGGCGGCGTGGATCACCGCCTGGCACTCGGGGCATTCCTTGGCGGGCGCTTCCCCATTGCCGGATGATCGGTCCCCGATCTCCAGGGCATCGACAGGGCCATGGCGCAGGATGTTGCCTCCGAAGTCCAGGACCAGGCAGTCGTCCTTGGAAGGATCAAGCCGGAAGCCGCGGCCGACCATCTGGTAGTAGAGGCCCGGCGAGTTGGTCGGCCGCAGCATCGCCACACAGTCGATGTTCGGCGCATCGAAGCCGGTGGTCAGCACGTTGACGTTGACAAGGTACTTCAGGTCTCCGTCCTTGAACCGCTCGAGCGTATCGGCCCGCTCGGAAGACAGTGTCTCCCCACAGACGAAGCCGCACGTCAGCCCCATCTCGCCGAGCACGCTCTGCACGTGCCGGGCGTGTTTGACTCCGCTGGCGAAAATCAGCACCGAATGCCGCTCGCCGGTGTGATCGACGATTTCGCGGCAGGCCGATCGGACCAGCGCGTCGTCGTCCATCAACGCCTCGACCTCTCCGGCGATGAACTCACCGCCCCGGATATGCAGGTCCGATGTATCGACCTTCTGGCGACCGGCCTTGGTCTTCAGCGGGCAGAGGTAGCCCTGGACGATCAACTCACGCGCGCCCACCTCGTAGCACACGTGATTCAGCAGGTTCTCCGGCCCGCAGATCATCCCCGTGGTCATGCGATAGGGCGTCGCCGTCAGGCCGATCAGCCTGACACTGGGATTCACCACATGAGCGTCGGCCAGGAATGTGCGATACATGCCCTCGCCGTCGGGCGGCAGCATGTGCGCCTCGTCGATCAGAACAAGATCGAAGCGGTCGAGCTCGGCCGCACGGCGATAGACGCTCTGAATTCCTGCCACGATGATCGGGTGCTCGATGTCGCGACTCTTGAGCCCCGCCGAGTAGACCCCGATCCGATTCCACAGGTCCGGGGCCATGTGCGTGAGCTTATCGACGGCCTGTTCGAGCAGTTCCTTTACATGCGCCAATATCAGCACCCGTCCATCCCACTGCGTTACGGTGTCCCGGCAGATAGCGGCCATCACCGGCGTCTTGCCGCCTGCCGTCGGGATCACCACGCAGGGGTGATCGTCGCGCTGGCGCAGGTGATCGTAGACGGCGCTGACCGCTTCGGTCTGGTACGGGCGCAGCGTGATCGCTGTTGGGGCAGTGGCGCATGCCATCATTCAGCCACCTCCCCGTCGGGCAGGTGCAGGCCGTTCTGGCGGATGGAGTAGCACTCATCGCACAACCAGACCATCTCGATCTCGTCGTGGAAGTAGAAGAGATACGGGTCCGGCCCGTGCTTGCAGCCCCGATGCTGTTTGCACCACTGGCACTTGCGGCATGTCCGCTCCAAGGTCCGCCAGGACTCCATGACGTCGGTATCGTCGATGACTTCGAGATCAAGGTCGTTCATTACTCATCCCCCGCAATCATGGCGGCCGTGCGGGCGTACCCGGCGATGTCCACCAGGTTGTCGCGTTTGTGGCGGTGGGCCTGGCGGGCGAGCTTGACGGCGATCATGCACAGGGGGATATCCTCGGCCGTCACCTTCTCCCCCTCGCGCAGCTTATGGCCTAGGATCGCGGTCCACATTTGCGATGCCCGTCCGAAGTCGTCGGATGGATGGCCGTAATCCTCCTGGCGCTGGCCGGTGGTGATCCGCTTGGCGGTATCCAGGATGGACGCCATGCCGTGTTCGACGAAGAGGGACGTTCTGGGCGGCTCCTCCATCTGCGTGCCGGAGGACGCGTCGAAGAAACTCAGGCCGATTTCGGCGGCGAGGGCGGCCTCGAGCGCCGCGCCGGCGGAGAGCTCCCATCCGGGGAGCAATGCGATGGCGTCGCACTGAAGAAGCGCGACGATGTCAGCACGCAGGTAGGCCGAACGCGGCAGGTCGGTCCGCCCACCGAAGTTGTCCGCCGGATTCACGACGTCCCATCTCGCATTGCGAAGCCGCTCGGCTGCCGCGTGGAAGGCCGGGAAATTATGCTCTGGCAGGCCGGTCATCGGCCCGGCGATGTAGATGCGTTTGAGACCGTCCATGGTCAGTTGTTCTCCTCAAGTCGCCCGCCGCAGAGGGGGCAACGCTGCAGGGGCAGTTCATCAATCCAGACTTCAAGCCGGCCCCCGGCGGCCACGTCTCGCCTCCGCGTCAGCAGCAGGTCGATCTGGCTGTCGTCGGCGTAGACGCCCCCGTGCTGGAGCGCGTCCAGCACCGGCTTGGCGATGTTGTCCAGATCGCGACGGCGACGGTCGGGCGGGAAGGCGTCCATCGCCAGTGCGATCCGCCCGCCGGATGGCGGCTTGCGGGGCCCGCCGCCGCCCAGGAGGGCGCAGACGTTCTTGCGGAACGTCCGGCCCTCCCGGCTGAGCAGCGTGCGCTGCCCGACCCGTCGCCAGTAGTGGTTGATGCTGGGCGGATATGGAAGTTGTAGCGTCAGCACGTGCTTACCACCTGGCTTCCCGGTTGCCCCACTTGGAGGACAGCAGCTTGTAGGTCAGCAGCATCACGATGACGAAGACCGGCATCAGCGGCCCGCACATCGCCGAAAACACCAGGGCAAAAAGCCGGTCGTTGCGGGTCCAGGGGCAACCCATGGCGCGATTGGCCCGGCGGGCGAGTAGGTATCCGGCGAGGGCGCCGATCATCCAGACGCCGGCGACTGTCAGGATCAAAAGGTTGTGGGTCATGTCGTTCTCCTGTGGGTTAGCGTTTCCAGGGCGGGGTGCTATCGCTGACGGGCGATTGGGGCTGCTGGCCATTGGCCGCGTCCTTACGGGCGTAGCCCTTGATCTCGTTGGCCAGCTCGCCGGTGTCCTGGCGCTTCTTTACCTTGACGGTGATCACCAGCGGCAGGTTGTGCAGGTCCACGCTGTCGCGGGGCTGCAGCACCCCGACCGCACGGCAGATCGCCGACAGTTCGCCCCGGGCGATCTTGACGGCCGTGGCGTTGGGGTTGTTGAGGTTCAGCCGCGCCCACAGCACGCGGTTGGCGTACTCGCCCTCCAGGATGGTGAAGCTCAACTGGAGGTAGCTGCCCGACCCGCTCTTGGTGGGCTTCATCTCGCTTTCGGTGATGGCGGCGAGGTATTTGCCCGCCGGCAGCGGATCGAAGCTGGTGGTCGGTTCGACTTCGGTCGCGTTGAATCCGTTCAGGTTAGCCATTGGCGTTCTCCTTGGTCTGGTTGTTCGTTTGGGTCATCGCCGACACGAGGGCCTGCCACGACAGGGGCAGCTCGGACGGCAGGGAGTAGCGGTTCTTGGCGATGCACGACGGTCCCCCAACAGTCCGGAGGATACGCTCCCCGCCGTCGGCCCCCAGCGCCACGGCGATGGAGCGCGTGCGGTTGAAACCGGACTCCTCGCTTTCGGTGCGGAACTTCCGCGTGGCGAACAACACCCCATCGCACCATTCAGTGATCAGAGCGGCGGCGTGCTTGTGCAGGCGGGGCGAATAGCGGTCGTAGGCCGTTGATTCGGGGTCCTCGAACTTCTCGACCTTGGAGTGGGCCAGCAGGATGACGGCCATGCCGCGCTGGTTGCGAAGGGCGTCCAGGCCGTCCAAGACCTGCCGCCACTGCGTCAGGGCGTGGGTGTAGCCTTTGGCGTAGCCGCCGTCGGCCTTCTCGATGCTCTTGACGCCGTATTCCCGGCAGACCTCGTCCCAGATCAGCCGCTCCAGCCAGTCCAGGCTGTCGATCACGACGGTCTGGAACTCGTGATCCTCGCCGTACAGCGCCGAGATGGCCGACATCACCTCCTCGAACTTTCGGGCCAGGGGAAAGGAGTCGCAGTCGATCTGGTCCAACCCATCCTCGGTGGGGATGAAGATAGGCTTGGGGGCCTGGGCGGCGGTGGTGGACTTGCCGACGCCCTCGACGCCGTAAACAAGGAGCCTGGGGGGTGAGTGGCGGGGTCCGCTTCGAATCTGTTTCATCAGTGTCATGGGTTGTCCTCTATCGCTGGGTGTCCGTGTTCCTGCTGCAACTGGCAGGGGTGGGAGTCGAACCCACGTTCCGGGGCGCATGGGCCCCGCAAGCCCGGCCCTGCCGTAGTGCGCCCGAGGGGTGGCCGTCGCGTTTGATGGACTCGCCACAAGCCGCCCGGGCGCGAGATGTCTAGGCGATGTCCAGCATGCGGATCTCCTCGTAGCCCGTGGGCCAGTGGTCGTTCTCCCGGCAGTAGCACAGCCGCCGGATGGCCGCTTCGTTCTCCCGTTGGGCGATTGCCAGCGTGTCTTCGCTCACCTGCCAGACGCCGCAGCGGAACGGCTCCTTCTTCTCGACCGCGACCAGGTGGACGGGTGCCAGCAGGCCGTCGAGCACCTGGGCCAGCACGGACCTGTAGAAGGCCACCTGCCGGTGGTAGCCGTAGCGGCGGGCGTCGGACTCGAACCACGTCAGGTCGTCGCAGGTCTTGAAATCCACGATGCCGCGATGCGGGTGGACCCAGTCGATGCGGACCTGGCACGGTGCGCCGCAGTAGTCAGCCCTCACGACCCCTTCGCTGCGGCCGTAGAGCAGCAGATCGACGGCCTCGCTGTTCTGCGCCACGCCGGAGGCCATCTGCTCGATGAGTTCGACCTGTTCGTGCGAGAGTACCGGCCTGCCCTGGGCCTGCGCCCACTCGGCAAACGCCTTGGTGGCAGAGCCGTAGGGCTTGCCGGTCTTGGGGTTGATCGGGCCGCCGAGGGCGAAGGCGGTCTCGTAGACATCCCGGCCTTCGACGATGCGGACGTGGGCGGCACGTCCGAGCAGGTAGGCCGGCGAATCCGTATCCTCGATGAGGCCGAGTGACTTCTTGCGGTGCAGCCACGGGCATTTGATGAAGTCCAGCAACTGGTGGCTGCTGAGGAAGCGGCCCGCCTGGGCGTGATACTGATCGGCGGGTTCGACTTCCAGGATGCTGAGGTCAATGTTCAGGTCCATGCTTGTTCTCATGTCTTGCTGTCCGGCCCCGGCCCCCGAAGGCCCGGCGTCCGTGCCTGGGCCTCCGGGGGAGGATTGCGTTGTGTGCTTACTGGTTACCTATGCCGTGGGCGGACGGGTTGCCCGGTCAGTCGGCACCGAGGCCGGCTTTTTCGAAGTGGGCGCGGGCACGGGCGACGGCGTTGTCGATCTGACGACGCGAAACGCCGAAGGCCCTGGACGCGCTGGCCACGCCGCGGGCGGCCACGTGGGTCAGGATCTCCCGGTCTTTGGGGTCCAGGTTGCCCATCGCGTGGTCGACGGCCTCGCGCAGTTCGAAGCGCTCGAGATCGGAAAGGCAGAAGTTCCGCTCAAGACGACGGCCGTCTTCCTCAAGCAAGACAAGACCCAGCGAAGTGATCTCCCCGTCGCACTCGACGCGGGTGCGTTCCAGCGACACCGCCTTGTACGAATCACGCCGCTTCTGGCGGTCGCGGTAGCGGAGATGGATCGCCACCCAGGTGCAGACGGCCTTGTTTACGAAGGCCTCGAGGCTGCCCCGATCGGGATCGAACAAATGTGCCTTCTCCAGCAGGTACACCCGCATGTCCTGCTGGAGATCCTCGAAGTCCGACCAGGAAAAGTCAGACCGCTCGCATAAATCACGGGCCTTGGTACGGATGAAATAGACGGTGAACGGGTGGGAAACGATATCGTGGCTCTCGGCCATGGTTCCTCAAGGCCGGTCCACTGGCTCCTGGAGTCAGTCAGCAGCCGCACGGTCGAAAGTCTGTGCCGCGACGACATGCCGCGAGGTTCCACAGGTGCGGTCGTGACTGGCCCAGTACTGAGCTGGCCGGCCTCGACCGAAGCCGGTGGTGTCGCGGTTGGCGCAAAAAGAAGCGGGCCGAAAGCCCGCTTGTGCGTCGCCCAAGTTGTTGATGTGGTGGGACTAACGTCTTTCGAGGAATTTCTTCTGCCTGTCGCGGCGTTGCGACGCAACAGTCCGTGCGACAGAGGGTGAGTCGTCAGTTCTGTCCACGTCATAGGCTTCCCGAAGCCTGTTCAGTCGCCGCCAAACTGTTGAACGGTGGACCTTACAGCCCTGCTCGTTCAGCCATTTGGCTGCAGCGGAGGCGTTCCCGCCGTGCATCTTGAGAGCCTGCAACATGGCCTCATCGGACAGTTCCGTCTTCTTGTCCGCTTTGACGTGCCGGCGGATCATCATCTGTAGGTCGCTGTCCGTGATTTCCAGGCCACCGGCCATGTAGGGGGTGTCATCCGCCGCCTGCACCAGGTCCATAACGGTCTCAGCGTCGAGGCAGATCGAGTCGGCCCACGACAACACGTCCGACAGCGCAATCACCGGTGGCCTCTTGCCGGGCCAGGCATGTTCGTCGGGGACCTGATTCGGCACCAGCACGATTGTCCGGCCGTCCATCGGTACGCGCCCGACCAGCTCGGAGGCGTCAGGGCTCCCCAAACCGCAGATGAAGACTACCGGACGGCTCTTTTCAGGGCCGGGCGGCCACGGTGTCCGCCCCAGCCTCCAAAAGCGGTCGGCCACGACCTGCTTGGGTTTGCCCTTGAGCCCCAGCAGATCGGCGACTGCTGTGGCCAGGCCAGCCGGGTCGATCTCCCATCGCTCGCACATCTCCGGCTCGACTTCCACGAGCATGGCCTCGGGGCAGGAGATGTAGAAGCGCCCATCAACCACCGTCACCGGCTCGACATGCCCCTCGTCGCAGTTCGGGCACGTGGCGTACATCCCGCCGGCAGAGCGGCGCAGAATGCCCAGCCGTTGAAGTTCGTCCAGCGATCCTGGAGGCCAGGTTGCTGCAGCGGCGCGGTCGAAGCTGCGGTCGACGTCGTCGGCCGCAGCGAGCAGCATACGCAGAAGGTCATTCCTCGCCATCACCGGTCACCTCCCAGAGCTTCAGGCACCGCTCGCCGATCTCCCGCTTGTCGTCGGGCAAGCTCTTCAGGTCACAGGAACTGGGCACCCCGACGGTGAACGTCATCGTCGGCGCGCGGCCCGGCCCGTCGTGATGGAACTTGAGGCGGAAAGTCACCTTCAGCACGCCGGTGCTTTCGCGGGGCAGGTGCTTGCCGCTCAGCCATCGTTCGATCTTGCGGTATATGTCGCTGGGCGGCCCCTTGATGTCGGCTTTGATTTCCACCGAGCCGTTGCTGCCATGCGGCGCCAGACGCATCGATGTGATGCGGGCCTCTTCAATCCTGTCTCTGGGGTCGGTTGTCAGCGGGTAGTCCGTCCGCAGCAGGTGATCGAGTTTGTACGACGCGCGCAGCGGGTCGGCCGGATCGACCTCGATGCCCAGCACCGCGTCGCAGAACGCGGCCTCCAAGGGCTCGCGGACCTTCTTGCCACCCGGTGCGTAGGACTCCATCGCCCCCTCGCTGCTGTTGTAGACGAAGACGTTTTCGAAGGCGTACCGGCCGGACTGCAGCGTCGGCTGACCGTTGTCGTCGAAGACCACGTGCTTGCCCGGGTAGTCGTCCAGGTAGGCGAAGAAGTACTCCGCGCCGCCGCTGCGGGGGTAATGAACGACCTTGCAGAACCGCCCGCGCATCTGCAGCGGCCCGTAATAGTCGGTCAGGGCTTTGGCCAGCCGGTTCGTGAGGGCCTCGTCGACGGTGAGCTTGCCCTTGGGCAGGCCGTTGCGCTTCTCCCAGTAGCGCCCGGCCGCCAGGGCGTCCGCGCGGGCGAACATGGCCGCGTCCTCGAAGACCTCCGGGACGTTCAGGTAGGCCCACATCGCCTTGTCCGCTTCGCCGCCCTGGGCCTCGAACTCGGCGGCGCGGTCGGGGCACCGCTGCCGGACCAGTTCCACCAGCGCCGCCACACCGCGATGGTCAGCCAGTTCGTGGATGTCGCGCAGCAGAACCTGCACCTCGAGTTGCTTCGCCTCGTCCAGCTGCTGCCACGCCTCGAACACAGGCTCGATCTTGTACTCGGTCAACTCGTCCCAGGGCACATCCAGCAGTTCTCCACGCCGCGTGAAGAACTCTTGCAGCAGAGGATTGGCAATGTGCTTGAGGACCTTCCGTGGGTCAAACGGTTTTGCCATGGTGGTTTTGCCTTTCTACCGTCCACTGAACGGTAAACACTACGTTGAAATAAAAAGAGAGGACGCCGTGCCCCCTCAAAACAGTCGTGGATGGACCTTCTTGACCAGGAGTTCGAGCTTCTGGAGCCTGTACCGCATCGCCTCGGCCGAGACCTCGAACCGCTCGGCAAGCGGCTTGCAGAACTTATCCATCGCCATGTCCTCGTTGGCCTGCCGGTCGGCGTGGTAGCTGCCGATGGACAACTCGGAAATGGCCACCGGGTTGTGCGAACCCCGCCAGGCCGACCAGGCGTCGTAGACCATTTGGTGCGGCATCAGTACGCACGATGCAAAGGCGTTGGCCTGGACTTCCTCGGGCTCGCTGGCACAGGATCGCTGGATGAACGCCGGCTCGCAGTTGGCCTCGAACAGCGACTTCGCCGAGGGGTCTTCCATCAGATGCTGGCGATGCAGCCTCCAGTGACCCACCTCGTGGGCGAGCGTGAAACGATATCGCCCCAGCAACTTCGGCTGGATCGACGGGTCGAGCGACTTGTCGACCTTGATCGTCTTATCACCAAACCAGATCCCGCCAAGTACGTCCGGGTGGCCAAGGTCGGTCTGCAGGTCGGCCATGTAGAATGCCAGACCCAGGTGAAACTCCAGGATATCGTCGAGCGGCACGGGCGGTTCGATGACGGCCGAATGGCTTTCAGCCCATTCATCCAGAAGCAGCTGCGCCTCGTCTTCGATCCGCTTGGGGGGCAGGAAAGGCACCTTGTATTGCCGAACGGCGACGCGACGTTTCATTCGTCTTGGCCCCCGTCCTTCTGCTGCTCGCGGATATGCTCGGTGAGTTTGCGCAGTTCCTCGGCCGTAAGGCCCTTCGCCGCGCGAAGCAGCTCAGGCATCGCCTGCGGCTCGCTCTTGATGATATCCGTCACGTCCTCAGGTATCCGGCCGGCCAGGGCGACCCATTCCTCAGGGTCTTGGCCCAGCAGCGTCGCCATTCTACGGACCCGCTCGGCAGCCGGGGGCCCATCGTTCTTGGCCTGCTCAATCAGGGAAATCCAAGACGCGCTGGTCTTCGACAGTTTCGCGAATTCGCGCAGGCCATACCCCTTGGCGACGCGGGTCGCTCGAAGCAGGTCGCCGAAGGTTTTTCGTGGATCAGGCATGGTCGATTCTCTTTGACAAGAGTCTGTTGAGCGTTTACTGTACATGCACGCGTCGGGCTGGTCAAGCGCGATTTGGCTGAAAGGCAAGAAATCGCTGTGAAGCTTACAACCCATCGCGCAGGCCGCCATCGGGTTTCTTCTTGTGAGCAGCGGCAAAATACGGACAATATCCGAAGCTGCTGAGACCATTTTGTCAGGGGTGGCCTCTAGGAGAGCCCGATGGCGTCGAAGCGCGACGAGATCATGACGATGGACGAATTGGCGGAGTACCTGAAAATCTCCAAGTCCACGCTCTACAAGCTGGCCCAGGTGAACAAGCTGCCCGGCCAGAAGATCGGCAAGCGTTGGCGGTTCCACAAGGACGCCGTCGATGCGTGGGTGAAACACGGGCTTGGGAATCCGCCCCACAGTTCTGATAACCGAGCTCACTGAGGACACACATGCGGAAGATCGACGGCGAAGCTAGGACAATCCGGGAACTGCTTAGCGGTGCGAGATACTCCATCGACTACTATCAGCGAGAATACCGCTGGCAGAACAAGCAGGTCGCCGAGCTCATGGACGACCTCACCAGCCGCTTTGAGCAGGACTACGAGCCAGGCCATTCCCGCAAAGCGGTCGAGGGCTACGGCCACTATTTCCTTGGATCGATCATCATCAGCCACAAGGACGGCCAGAACTTCATCATCGATGGCCAGCAGCGCCTTACAACGCTTACGCTGCTGCTAATCCATCTGCACAATCTACAGAAGGGCCGGGAAGATGCCGTCCATACGATCCGCGACATGATCTTCTCGGAAAGGCACGGCACCAAGTCCTTCAACATCGATGTGGAAGAGCGGCTCGCCTGCATGGAGGCAATTTTCGAAGACAGATCGTTCGACGACAGCGAAAGTCCCGAGTCGGTCCAGAACATCCTCGCGCGATACGAGGAGATCAAGGACGCGCTACCGCCCGAACTGGCTGGCGACTCACTACCGTACTTCATCGACTGGCTGATCGAGAATGTTCACCTGGTCGAAATCACCGCTTTCAGCGATGAAGACGCATACACGATCTTCGAGACGATGAACGACCGCGGCCTCTCACTCACCCCAACCGAGATGCTTAAGGGGTATCTGCTGGCGAACATCACCAGCTCACAGCAGAAGACCCGCGTCAACAACCACTGGAAGCGCATGATCCAACGGCTAGCGCAATTCGGCAAAGAAGAAGACTCGGACTTCTTCAAGTCTTGGCTCCGCAGCCAGCAGGCCAAGACGATCCGCGAGCGGAAGAAGGACGCCTCGCCGGGCGACTTCGATAGGATCGGCACCGAGTTTCATCGTTGGGTGCGCGACAAACACGAGGATCTCGGGCTGCTTCAGTCGGATGATTTCGCCGACCTCGTCGAAGGTGAGATCGCCTTCTACTCCCGCGAGTACATGAAGATTCGTGGGGCCGGCGTCACCTTCACGCAAGGCTTGGAGCATATCTTCTACAACGCCCAGAATGGCTTCACGCAGCAGTATCAGGTTCTGCTCGCACCACTTGTGCCGGGTGACGCCGAGACAGCCATTCACGCGAAACTGCGAATGGTGGCGATTTTCCTCGACATTATGCTGACCCGTCGCATCTGGAATTCCCGCTCCACCGCCTACTCGACCATGCAGTACGGCACGTTCTTACTGACGAAGGACATACGCGGGAAGTCACCGGCTGAACTGGCTAGCTTTCTCGTTGCGCGGCTTGCCGAGGACGAGCACGATTTCGATACGAACCCCGACTTCACCTTGCACGGCCAGAACCGCAAGCAGATCCTACGCATTCTAGCTCGGATCACCGACTACCTGGAGTCCCAGGCCCACCAGCCAGGGGAAGGCTACGTCAAGTACGTCACGACCCGTGGCCAGAAGCGCTATGAGGTCGAGCACATCTGGGCTGACAGGCCGGAGCGCCATGAGGACGAATTCAAACATGAGGCTGACTTCCACGATTGTCGCAACAAGATCGGCGGACTCCTACTGCTGCCGAAGAAATTCAACGCCAGCTACGGCGACCTGACTTACGCTGAGAAACGCCCGCACTACAACGGCCAGAACATCCTCGCTCGCACGCTTTGCGAGGAGGCTTACGAGCGCAACCCTGGCCTGGCGCAGTTCATCAAGCGTACGGGGGTGCCGCTCCGTCCGCACGGGGAGTTCAAGAAGGCCGACCTGGAAATCCGCCAAGCGATCTACCTCGACTTGGCCAAGCGAGTCTGGGACCCAGCGTTGATCCAAGCAGAGACTGAAGCATCAAGAACAGAAACAGTCGGGAGGTAAGCTGTATATGGCCCAACTGGAACACATTGAAGCGATTGAGAAACGGCTCTGGAACGCGGCAGATACGTTGCGGGCGAACTCGAACTACGCCAGCAACGAGTACTTCCTGCCCGTCATGGGCCTAATCTTCCTTCGCCACGCATACAGCCGGTTTCTCGGGGTCAAGAAAGTCATCGAGGCCGACCTTCCCCAACGTGGCGGCAAGACACGGTCGCTGACCAAGGAAGACTTCTCACAGAAGAGCGCCATCTTCCTTCAGCCCAAAGCGCAATTCGATCACCTCGTCGCTCTGACCGACAGCGACGACCGCGCCAAGGCCATCATCGAGGCGATGGAGTCCATTGAGGGCGACTACGAGAACCTTCGCGGTGTCCTGCCCAAGAGCGAATATCAGGAACTCGACAACCAGGTCCTCGGACAGCTTCTCCGCACACTCAACCCCGAAGAGCTCAAGCGCGTCTCGGGCGACGTGTTCGGCCGCATCTACGAGTACTTCCTCACCCAGTTCGCCGACCAGAAAGCCCACGACGGTGGCGAGTTCTTCACGCCCGTGTCGTTGGTCTCGCTTATCGCCCACGTCATCGATCCCCAGGGCGGCACCGTGCTCGACCCGGCCTGCGGCTCCGGCGGCATGTTCGTGCAGAGCGCCAGAACCGTGGAGGAGCGAGGTCAGAGCCCGGTCGATAAGCTCACCTTCTACGGGCTGGAGAAGAACGCCACCACCATCCGCCTGGCCAAGATGAACCTGGCCGTCCACGGCCTGGAAGGCGACATCCAGAAGGCCATCACCTACTATGAAGACCCTCACGAACTGGTGGGCAAGGCCGACTTCGTGATGGCCAATCCCCCCTTCAACGTCGACGAGATCGACGCCGACAAGGTCAAGAAGGACCCCCGTCTGCCGTTCGGCCTGCCCGGCGTCAACAAGAAGGACAAGGTCTCCAACGGCAACTACGTCTGGATCAGCTACTTCTACAGCTATCTGAACGAACAGGGCCGGGCGGGGTTCGTTATGTCGTCCCAGGCCTCCAACGCTGGGCGCGACGAAGCCAAGGTCCGCCAGAAGCTCGTCGAGACCGGTGACGTGGACCTGATGGTCTCCATCCGCTCAAACTTCTTCTACACCCGTACCGTGCCTTGCGAGCTGTGGTTCCTCAACCGTGACAAGCCCGAGCAGCACAGCGACAAAGTGTTGATGATCGATGCACGGAACGTCTACCGCAAAGTCACCCGCAAGATTTACGACTTCAGCCCGGAGCAGGAACAGAACATCCTGGCCATCGTTTGGTTGTATCGCGGCCACGGCGGAAAGTACCTCGACTTGGTGGCCAGCTATTGCCATCGCTGCCTTGATGAGGGCCAAGGCTGCTTCACCGCGAAGGACGACGACGGTGAGAAGATCGAGTCGTTGCCATCTTTCACCGGCTCGCTCGCCGTGCTGCGTGAAGCTCTCGATCCGTTCCTCAAGACGCTCCCTGCCGACGGCCCGCAGGCTGAAGCGATCAAGGAGCTGGACGAGGCCATCCCCGCCTTCAAGGCAGACGTGGATGCGTTCCAGAAGACCGTCGCTGAACAACAGACCACGTGGAACAAGCAGAAGACCACCAACGGCGAACTGAAGAAGGCCGTCGAGCGGCTTTCGCCGCTCGCCGAGACCAGCCGTAACCTCGTCAAGCAGACCGACCTGCTCTACAAGCTCGCGTGTCGCGTCATCGAAACCTGCGAGACCGAGTGCGACGCCCGCGACAGTGACGCCTGGGCCAACCGCGACATCACCCGCGCCCGTAAGGCCGCCGACGATGTCCGCCAACTGGCCGTCGAGCAGCTCAAGCAGGTCCGCTATTTCTGGCGACAGGCTCACTGGCTGACCGAGCGTTTCCCTGAAGCCAAGCTTTGTGATGTTGAGGGCCTCGTCAAGCTGGTGGATAAGGCCGAGATCGAAGCGAACGACTGGTCCCTCACGCCTGGCCGTTACGTTGGGGTCGCGCCCGAGGAAGAAGACGAGGACTTTGATTTCGAGGAAACCCTGCGCGACATCCACGTCGAACTGGACGACTTGAACACCGAGGCAGTGCAACTGGCCGCGACGATCAAGAAGAACTTTGAGGAGTTGGGGGTATGAAGCCTGTGCCAGTGAAGAGCTTGGCCGAAGTAGCAGAGTCGGTGCGGTATGGATACACCGCTTCCGCATCGGATAGGCCCGTCGGCCCGCACTTCCTACGCATCACGGACATTGTGCCATCTCAAATCGACTGGGACTCTGTCCCATTCTGCGAGATCGACGAGAAGGGCAAAGACCGATTCTCTCTTGCGCCCGGAGACATCGTCATCGCTCGCACAGGAGCGACTGTTGGCTATGCCAAGCTGATTCGGGATAATCCCGAGGCCGTGTTTGCGTCCTACCTTGTGCGCATTCGGGTTGACCCGAAGCACGCTGATTCGGGATATGTCGGCCGTATCGTCGAGTCTGATGTCTACAAGAAGTTCGTGATGTCTCGCGTTGGCGGTGCCGCTCAGCCCAATGCGAACGCAAAGGTGCTGTCGGCATTTCGTCTACCTATACCCGAACGTGTGACGCAGGCTCGTATCGTTGAGGTACTCTCCGCCTACGACGATCTGATCGAGAACAACCGGCGGCGGATTCAGTTGCTGGAGGAGGCGGCGAGGCTGCTCTACAAGGAATGGTTCGTTCACCTTCGCTTTCCCGGCCATGAACACGTCGACCTCATCGATGGCGTGCCGAAGGGTTGGCAGCAGAAACGGTTAAGTGAGATTGCCGACATCACAATGGGACAGAGTCCCAAGTCCATCTACTACAACGAAGATGGAAACGGCCTGCCGTTCCATCAGGGCGTAACCAACTTCGGGGTTCGGTTTCCCTCGCACGAGACGTACTGCACGGTGCAGAATCGCATCGCGGAACCCGGCGACATACTCTTTAGCGTAAGAGCCCCCGTCGGGCGCATAAACATAACGCCTGACAAGATTGTCATTGGCCGGGGTCTTTCGGCCATCCGGTCTAACTGCGGCCAGCAGAATCTTCTCTTCTACGCGTTGAAGAGCCACTTTTTCAAAGAAGACATGATGGGCGGCGGAGCGATCTTCGCAGCGATTACAAAGAAAGACCTGCATGGCGTCGAGCTGATGCAGCCTTCAGATCGGCTCGCGGGGATGTTCCTAGAGCATGTGCGGCCGATTGACCTTCAGATTGCCAATCTCCAGCAGGCAATTGATGACCTCAATCAAGCCCGGGATGTTCTCTTGCCGCGCGTCCTGAATGGGGAGGTGACGGTATGAGCGTCTACACCGAAGATACCCTCGTTCAGAAAACCACGGCCGAATACCTTGAGCAACAACTCGGCTGGGAGTCGGTGTACGCCTACAACAATGAAGACTTCGGGCCGAACAGTCTGCTGGGCCGAGCGTCGGATCGGGAGGTGGTGCTAACGCGGCCGCTGCGGGCCAAGCTGGTCGAACTGAATCCGGGGCTGCCGGACGACGCCTACGACGACGCTGTGCGGCAGATCGTCACAATAACGGCGACGCAGTCGTTGACAGCGACGAACCGCGAGAAGTACGCCCTGCTCCGCGACGGAGTCCAGGTCACCTTCCGCAACGACAAGGATGAGCGGGTGCGCCAGCGTTTGCGGGTGTTCAATTTCGCCGAGCCAACGGGGAACGACTTCCTCTGTGTTCGGGAGCTGTGGGTGCGGGGCGACCTGTACCGTCGACGGGCTGACATCGTGGGCTTCGTCAACGGTCTGCCGCTGCTGTTCATGGAGCTCAAGAACGTCAGCAAGGACATCCGCGCCGCCTACGAGCGGAACTTTAAGGACTACAAGGACACGGTCCCGCATCTGTTCCATCACAATGCGCTGGTCGTCCTGGCCAACGGCGTCGATGCGAAGCTCGGGTCAGTCACCAGCCGCTTCGAGCACTTCCACGAATGGAAACGCCTTGCCGAGGAACAGCCGGGCGCGGTGGACATGGAGACGCTGCTCAAGGGCGTCTGCGAGAAGACGAACTTCATGGACCTGGTGGAGAACTTCATCGTCTTCGACGACTCGGCCGGAGAACCCAGGAAGATTCTGGCCCGCAACCACCAGTTCCTGGGCGTCAACCGGGCTATCGAGGCGGTGCGCGACCGGAAGAACCGGGACGGCAAACTGGGCGTATTCTGGCATACTCAGGGCGCGGGCAAGAGCTACTCGATGGTGATGTTCACGCGGAAGGTCCACCGCAAACTGGGCGGGAACTTCACGTTCCTCGTGTTGACCGACCGGGACGACTTGGACACGCAGATATACAAGACTTTCGCTGGCTGCGGCGTGGTCGATAACGACCGCGACCCCTGCCGGGCGTCGAGTGGTGAGCATCTGTCCCAGTTGCTCGCTCAACACAAGTCGCACATTTTCTCGTTGATCCAGAAGTTCAACCAGGATGTGGACCCTGACGAGGGCTACACCCAGCGCGACGACGTGATCGTGATCACGGACGAGGCGCACCGCACCCAATATGGGACGCTGGCGCTCAACATGCGTAACGCACTGCCAAACGCCAGCTACATCGGGTTCACGGGCACGCCGCTATTCAAGGATGACGAGATCACCAGGCGGGTGTTCGGCGGCTACATCTCGACGTATGACTTCCAGCGGGCCGTGGAGGACAAGGCCACGGTGCCGCTGTATTACGACGCACGCGGCGACAAGCTCGGTGTGGCGGTCGGCGATCTGAATGATCGGATCGCTGAGAAACTGGAGGAGCTTGAGACCGACGACATCGATGTGGAGCAGCGCCTGGAGCAGGAGCTAAAGCGCGACTACCACATCATCACGGCCGACAAACGGCTGGACCAGGTGGCTCGCGATTTCGTGTTGCACTACTCGAAGGCATGGGAAACCGGCAAGGCCATGCTGGTGTGCATCGACAAGATCACCTGCGTGCGGATGTACGACTTGATCGTCAAGTACTGGGACGAACGCATCGCCGAACTGGAGGCGGCGTTGCCTTCAGCCACGGATGAGCAAGACGAGCAGTATCGGCGACGGCAGATCGAGTGGATGCGCCAGACGCGCACGGCTGTTGTCGTGAGCGAGGAGCAAGGCGAGGTCGAGAAGTTCCGCAAGTGGGATCTGGACATCACGCCGCATCGCCGTCTCATCAAGGAAGGCATGGACCTGCCGGAGAGCATGCGTCGGCTGCCGCAGTTCCGAAACATGCAGAGGCTGGCTCTTGAGGATGCTTTCAAGGAAGAGCAGCATCCGTTCCGGATCGCCATCGTCTGCGCGATGTGGCTGACCGGTTTCGATGTGCCGAGCCTTTCGACGTTGTACCTGGATAAGCCGCTGAAGGCCCACACCCTGATGCAGGCCATCGCGCGGGCAAACCGCGTGAACGAGGGCAAGAACAACGGGATGATTGTGGACTACTGCGGCATCCTGAAGAACCTGCGAAAGGCGCTGGCGACGTTTGCGGGGACCGGCGATGGCGGTCGCGGCGGCGAGGGTGGCGAAACCGAGCCAGCCAAGCCGGACGAAGAGCTGCTGGCTGACTTGGCCGAGGCTATTGCTTTCGTGCGAGCGTTCCTCGATGAGCGCAGCGCGTCTCTGGACAACATCATCACGCAGACGGGCTTTGCCCGGAATGCGGCAATTCTTGCCGCCAAGGAAGCCGCGAACGAGAACGATGAGACGCGGAAGCGATTCGAAGTGATGTGCCGCGCCGTGTTCACGAAGTTCAAGGCGTGCATAACCGTCGAGGGCGTCAATGCGCATCGAGCGGACTACGACGCCATCAACGTGGTCTATAAGAGCCTGCAGCAGGATCGTGAAAAGGCGGACATTTTCGACATCATCCGGCAGCTGCATCAGGTCGTTGATGAAGCGATTGAGACGCAGCCCGACCGCGTGGGCGAGGATTCCGAGGCCTACGACATCAGCAAGATCGACTTCGACAGGTTGCGGCAGGAGTTCGAGCGGACACCGGCGAAGCGGACGACCGTTCAGAATCTCAAGACGGCCATCGAGCAGCGTCTACAGCGACTGCTGCAGCAGAACCCGCTGCGCACCGACTTTCAGAAGCACTACGAGGAGATCGTCGCCGAGTACAACCGCGAGAAAGACAGGGTGACCATCGAGAAGACCTTCGAGGCACTGCTGCAGCTCATGGGCGAGATGAGTGATGAGGAGGGCCGCGCCGTTCGTGAAGGACTCGACGAAGAATCCCTGGCGGTGTTTGACCTGCTGAAGAAGCCGGAACTGTCGCCCAAGGAGATCAAGCGCATCAAGGACGTGGCCGTCGAACTGCTGGAGACGCTCAAGGCCGAGAAGCTGCGCGTCGAGCACTGGACGGACAAAGAGGCCACGCGAGATGCGGTTCGTCTGACCATTCGGGACTTCCTGTGGAGCGAGTCAACCGGCCTTCCTGTGAACCAATACACCGAGGATGACGTTCAGGCACGAGCGGAGGAGGTCTACCGCCACGTGTATCGCGTCTATCCGACGCTGCCGTCGCCGTACTACTCCACAGCGGAGGTCGCATGAGCATGGGGTGCTCACTACTGCCGTTGAACTGTTCAGCACTGGGGAGTGACTATGCCAAACAAGCCTGACCCCGCACCAATCGCCGCCGAAGTTTTGGCTGGCATGCTTACTGCTGGCGGGACAGCAGTAGCAACGGCCTTTGGTGCGCCGGTTGTATTGGTTGGCATGGGGGCTGCAGTCGTTAATGGAGTTTTCAAGTATCTCATCGCGCACATGCCGGGAAGGCCAGACCCGAAGGATGTCCTCAGGCGCATCCGTGACGAACGTACTGCGCACACTTTCGAGACGATACGCGATGCCCTCGTGGAGGCAATGGGGCTAAAGCCGGAATTCAAAGAACCAATCGAAGAGTTGGCGGATGCAGTTCAGGCAAGCAAGGATGGTCGAGACGAAGAGCGATTCCAGAAGGCCTTGCTTGCTCTGTTCACGACAGTGACTGAGATCACGGCTACGCTAAAGGAGGTCAAAGAGGACACAGGAGTTATCCGGGAAGATACGGCGTCACTACGGAGCGATATGCAGGAGATGAAGACTGCCCTTGGCATTGGAGCCAACGTGTCGGGGCACTCAGCGGCTGGTCGTCAACTCCTGAAGCTTCAAGTGGACTCACTCTCTGCCCAGTTACGATGCGTCTTGGATAACGAAGGTAGACGGCGTTGGGAAATGATCAGCACAGCGATGGCCGAACGCTCATGGCAAGAGGCTCTTGATCTGTCCACCGAAATGGAACAGTGGCTTGAGGATCAAGGCGACAAGATATCGGTTGCGGTCAAGATTCAGGGACTTCTCACCCTCGCGGATGTCGCGGTTATCAGGGACTCAGGGTTTCCATTTGAGGACCGCCAGGACACGACCAACGCGTCAAGACTGCTTCGTAAAGCAGAAGCGGCAGCTGCGGCCACGTCCGGCATCGACGAGGAGACGGCCAGTCGACTACTGCGTGTACGTGCCAAGGTGGCCTACATCCAGGGCGATCCAGACACGGCCCGCAATATTCTAAACGGCCTAAGCGACCCCGGCACGATCTCGCTGACGCTGGGGATGATGGCGGAAGAGGGAACGTGGATAGAAGCGTCTGATCTAGCCTTTGCACAGGGAGAGCCTCACAAAAAGTGGGCTGCATCAGCAGTAGTCGCTCACATCAAGGCTGAACATCCCGAACGCGCCGAAGTGATTATCGACTGGGCCAAGGGGCAGGAGGCACTGACAAAGAAGTCATGCGCTCTAGCCTTTGTCAAGACGAAGTACGCGAACATCGTCGGGGATGGTACCAGAATCTCCCTGCAATCGCTTGACGAAGCGGATCGTGGATTCCTTAAAGACCTGCAAAAGGTACTGGCCGAGGCGTTCGCCGGGGCTTTCGCCGGAGGGCCGGCGTCCGGGATCGATGCTGAAGCGCTGGAGATGGCGATTCTTCTTGGGCATGTTCTACGAGACCTCGACGCCTGCCAAGGTGCCGCCGATCAACTCGCTAAGTGGCAGCCCGTATCGCCAGAGATGGGTCGAGCGGTTCTGCGCGGCGACATCGCTACAGTGGACGGTCTTGTTGACCGGTATCTCGACGAGCATTGCGAGGTATTCCTGACGCAGATGTTGGCCGCGATGCTAATGGTCGAGGTAGAGGGCGATGCTAGTCGTGCATTGGACCTCTTACTGCCGCTGCTCAATACGGCTGAACTTGCGCAACGCGAAGAGATTGCCACGACCGTGCTCATCGGGGCTCAGTACTGCGATGCGGCAACTGTTCAAGAGGCGCACCTCAAGGTATCTGAATCACTCGGCAGCGAGCATCGCTTGGCAGTGATGTTGCAAGCAGTTCTTCTCGCCAAGACAGGTGTGCTAGACGAGGCTCGGTCCGCCATCGACACGGTGGCTGACAACGGCGACCACATCTGGCTTCAACTGGCTGCGAGCATAGCCACGCAGCGACAGCAGTGGGTGGACGCGGCGCAGCTACTGCATCGTATTGCCGATCTGACTGGACATCCAGAGGCGTATCGCAATGAAGCCGAGGCATGGTATCGTGCGGAGCAGGTTGACAACTCCGTTGCCCCACTTGAGAAGGCTCACCAGCTACTACCACAGGATGATGCGATAGTACGCAACTTAGCCTCGGCCTATCACCTGACTGGACGATTTGTTGAGGCAGCTTCCACTTACGAGATTGTCTGGCAGAAAGGGCAGCGGACGGAAGCCCTCGCCCTCAATTACGCAAATGCGCTTGTGCTTAGCGGGAACACCGCTAAGGCGGTTGAGAGTCTGAAAGGCTACATCTCAGATGCTGGCAATACAGCCGCACTGGCTCCACTGCTTGGTTGCGCTCATCTGTTGCATATTCAAGACGATGCTGCCGGTGCACTCGATGTCTTGTTGCCGCATTGGGACAGGTTCCATGCCGACCATAGATATCTGATGGCTGTGATGCAGTTTGGGTACGCCTCTGGCCGAGAGGAGGAGGCGAACAGAGCCTTTGGGAAGCTGGTTCGCATGCTGGACCAAGGCGTGCTTCCCGAGGGGGTAATGTGGAAGGGCACGATTGATGACATCCGTGGAATGCACGAGGCATGGAACGAGCGACGAAGGCACGTTGATGGCCTTTATCTTTCTGGACGCTTGCCTTGGCTAATCGCGAGCAACTGGATTCAGCCGTCAAACCATTCCTACTTATCGTGGCTAATTCGAACCCAACCCCTGGTGCCGTCAGATCATCCCGAGAATGCTGCCGAGTATTCACTCTACAGCACAAACACCTTCACTGCTATCAACGCCGATGGACACAAACACCTTGCCCC